>Ga0326728_10000737_pt1 | contig 124182 bp, 122 predicted proteins | sample MB3enrmetagenome_FD_207602 | JGI IMG/M metagenome (GOLD analysis project Ga0326728, IMG submission 207602) | Lab enriched peat soil microbial communities from McLean, Ithaca, NY, United States - MB31MN | ecosystem: Environmental > Terrestrial > Soil > Wetlands > Peat | place: USA: New York... | reverse complement strand
GCGGACGAACTACACCGACTGGGGGGAGGTCGATCGGATCGTCCGCGCGTCGATCCGTCGACTCAACCACGCCCACTGCGTGACCAATTCACGACCCGCACTCCGCTGGTGGACGCGGCACTAGGCGACAGCGTCCCACCCTGGGACCGGGCCATCGGGTCGCGGCGGGACGGTCTGATGGGAGAACAGAGAAGCGTTCTTGGTGGGGTGGGAGGTGGGGCACCCCTGGGTCGAAGGATGGCCGGGGCAGGGATCCCCCAAGACGGGGGCTTGACGACCGCCGAGGCCCGTCATCGGCTCGAGACCCTCGGGCCCAACGAGGTTGCCGAGGAGCGCCCGCATTTCCTTCGGACCTTCGCCCGCAGGTTCTGGGGGCCGGTCCCCTGGATGCTCGAAGCTGCCCTGACGATCGAGCTGGTGCTCCAACAGTTCCCCGGGGCCACGATCATCGTCGCGCTCTTGATCTTCAATGCCATCCTGGCTCAGGTCCAAGAGCGCCGCGCGCAGGAGGCGTTGCAACTCCTCCGCCATCGCCTTCGGGTGACCGCCCGGGTCCTCCGCGACGGGGCCTGGGCCAGCCTTCCGGCCCGGGACCTGGTCCCGGGGGACCGGATCCACCTTCGTATGGGGGACATCGTCCCCTCGGACTGTCAGATCGTGGAGGGAGAGGTCGAGGTCGACCAGTCCACGATCACCGGGGAGTCCGCCGCCGTGACCCGGTCGAAGGGCGCGACGATCTACTCGAGCTCGACCCTCCGGCGGGGGGAGGCTTCGGCCGACGTGACGGCGACCGGCCCCCGCAGCTTCTACGGGAAGACCGCGGAGCTGGTCCGCTCGGCCCGTTCCGTGAGCCACATGGAACGGCTGTTGTTCAGCGTGGTCCGGTACCTGGTGACCTTGGATGGTGTGCTGGCCGCCACGGTCCTCACGGTGGCCGTCCTGCGCGGGGTCCCTCTGGCCCTGGCGCTCCCGTTCGTGGTGATCCTCCTGATCGCCTCCGTGCCGGCGGCGATGCCCGCCACGTTCACCATCGCCAACGCGCTCGAGTCGCGTCGCCTGGTCGAGGAGGGTGTGCTCGTGACCGGGCTCACGGCCGTCCAGGAGGCGGCGAGCATGGACATGTTGTGCGTCGACAAGACCGGCACGCTCACCGAAGGCCGCGAGACCCTGAGCGACGTCCTGACCTTCGGGAGCGAGGACGAGGCCGGCGTCCTCTCGCTCGCGGGGGCCGCCTGCGACCTGTCCACGCAGGACACCATCGACCTGGCCGTGCTGGCGGAGGCTCGGAAGCGCGGGGTGCCGTCGCTCGAGAGAACGAAATTCATCCCGTTCGACCCCGCGCTCAAGCGCTCCGAGGCCTGGGTCGCCCGGGCGGGGCGGAGCGTACAGGTCGTGCTGGGGTCTCCCTCCGTCGTCGCCGGGCTCTGCGGATCGCCCCCCGAGATGGCGTCGGCCGTGGAGCGCCTGGCCGGAGGTGGGGCGCGCGTCCTGGCGGTCGCGGCCGGCGAGGAGGGCCAGCTCAGATTGGTCGGGCTGCTGGCTCTCTCGGACCCTCCCCGCGCCGACGCGGCGGAGATGGTCCGTTCCCTCCGCGAGATGGGGGTCCGTGTGGTGATGCTCACGGGAGACGCCTCTAACACGGCCCGGGCGGTCGCGCGAAAGGTCGGTCTGGGCGACCGGCTGGGGGAGCGGGCGAACCTCTCGGAGGACCCTTCGTCGTACGACGGTTTCGCCGGGATCTATCCGGAGGACAAGTACCAGCTCGTTCAAGGCCTCCAAGCGGAGGGCCACATCGTCGGGATGACGGGGGACGGGGTGAACGACGCTCCCGCGCTGAAGCAGGCCGAGGTGGGGATCGCGGTCGCCAGCTCGACCGATGTGGCTCGCGCCTCGGCGAAGCTTGTCCTCACGAGACCCGGCCTCAAGGACCTCGTGAACGGGATCCAGGGCGGTCGTCTCGTCTACCGAAGGATGCTCACGTGGACGCTCAACAAGGTCTCCAAGAACTTCGAACAGGTCTTCCTGTTCACGGTAGGGTTCCTCGCCACGGGGCTCTTCGTCACGAGCCCGTTCCTGATTCTCGTGATGGTCTTCGCGAACGATTTCGTCTCGATGTCCGTGGGAACGGACAACGCGCGGATCTCTCCGGCACCGGATCGTTGGAACGTCCGGGAGATCGCGGAGGTCGCGGCCGTGGTCGGGGGCTGCTGGCTCGCCCTGTCGTTCACCCTCCTGTGGTGGAGCCTCGAGGTGGCCCACCTCGCGCTGGCCCCGCTCCAGACCTTCTTCTTCGTCTACCTGGTCTTCTCCTCCCAGGGAACGATCCTGCTGGTCCGGGAGCGGGGACATGCCTGGAGCTCCCGGCCCAGCCGCGTGCTGCTCCTGGCGATCGGTGCGGATGGCCTGGCGGTCACCGCCCTGGCGGTTACCGGCACGCTCATGGCCCCCATCTCCCCCCTCCTGATCCTCCTCCTCCTGGGAGCCGTCGCCCTGACCGCGCTGCTGGTGGACCAGGTCAAAGTGTGGTTCATCCGTAGGACCGGTGCCTTCGGCGAGGGATCGCGATTCGGCATCCCAAGGAAAGCTCCTGTGAGCTAGGTCGCCGGGCAGCGGACCACGGCAGGGCCGTCCGGCGATCCTGGCCGGGGTTACGGTCACCCGCCCACCGGAGGCTCAGAGCCCTCCGCCGCCCCCGCTGGGAGCCCGAGGGCCAGAGGTCGGTCCGCGAACGTTTGTCGGACGGCGTGCCTAGGCGCGGCCCACCGAGGGTCCCATGTCCCGAAGAGTTCTCCCCTGGGCGTTGTCGATCGAACAACAGCGGCCAGATCACGGTCGGAGGGGACGACCCCCTCACGCCGCTGCTCTACACCGTGACGTTCGCCGAGCAGGGCCTCCGCGTCGGGACTCCGTGGTCGGTCACGCTCAACGGGATCACGATGAACGGCACCGGCACCACGATCGCTTTCCGGGACCCGAACGGCGGCTACGCGTTCGAGGTCGCCCCGGTCCAGGGCCACCTTGCCCGGCCCGCGGCCGGAACGGTGACCGTATGCGGGGCGGACGTCGAGCAGACGATCCGGTTCGCCTAGGAAGCCCGCACGACGGCGCTCATCTCGCCGACGTCAGGCGGAAGCGTCCGAAGGCGCGGGGACGCGTAGCGCACGTCTTTCCCCGACGGGCGTGGACCTGCAGACGACCCGAGAAGGGCCCCCCCAACTCCACCGACCGCAGGGAAGCGCGATCGGCAGGGTCAGGGAAGGCCCGCTCGCTCGGCTAACGTAGGGCCCCGACCCGAACGCCTGCCCCCGAGCGCACCCCTCGCGCCGAACGCGCGCGCTTCGACCGCGAGGATGATATTCCCCCGCCCGGCTCGAATCCTGTGTGCTCTCCGAGGTCCTGACGGTCGACGCCGTTTGGAAGCGGTACGGGGAGCGCGATGCCCTGAGGGACGTCCGCTTCTCGCTCCGGAGCGGGGAAGCGGTCGGCTACCTCGGACCGAACGGCGCAGGCAAGACGACGACCCTCAAGCTCCTCGCCGGACTCTCCCGACCTACCCGGGGCTCGGTGCGGGTGCATGGCCTTGACCCCGCCAGGGACCGAGCCAAGGCGCTCCGACGTTTGGGGGCACTCGTCGAGACTCCCGGCATTCCGCCGTACCTGACGGGGGCCGACCTGTTGGAGTACGTGGCCCGGGTCAAAGGTGTCCCGGCCGCGGAGCGTCGGGCCGCTGCCGTTCGAGCCGCCGAGGCGATGAACGTGGCCCCGCACCTCGGTCGGCCGTTCGGCTCGCTTTCCACGGGACTGGCGCGTCGGATGCTCCTCGGCGCGACGCTCGTAGGGGACCCGGAGGTTCTGCTCCTGGACGAACCGACCCTCGGCCTCGACCCGGTCGCCCGGCACGACCTTCGGGAGGTGCTTCGCACGCTCTCTCGGGCCGGGCTGACGATCCTGCTCTCGACCCACCTGCTCGAGGACGTACAGGAGGTCTGCGGGCGGGTGCTGTTCCTCCGTAACGGGATGCTGGTCGGCGACGAGCCGGTGAACCTCGAGCCCGACACGGGCCCTGGCGGCTCGCGCCAGGCCCTGCGCCTCCGCTTCAGCTCGGACGTTACGGCCGAGTCCATCGCCCGTGCGACCGGGCCGGAGTTCGCGGTAACCTTGGACGGACCCCGCGATGCCACCGTGCGATTCTCGGGCGGGGACACGGAGCAGGCGGCGCTGTTGGCCAGGGTGGTCCGAGCCGGCCTTCCCCTCGTCAGCGCTTCGGCGCCCGAGCCGGACCTCGCACGCCGGTATCTGGAGCGAGTGGGGCGGGAGGACGCCACGTGAGCGGGGAGGTCGCTGCCCTGGCCCACAACGCCCGATGGGAGGTCACTCGCCTGCGTCGTTCCCGGCGGATCTGGCTGCTCCTGATCCCCGTGGTCGCCGGGCCGATCGGCAGCGGGATCGCCGACCTGTACCTCCGCGTTCCGTCCTCGGGCACCGCGGAGGTCCTCGGCCTTCTCATCACCGCCGGGCTGGGAGCGCTGGTCGTCCTCGACCTGACCGCGCTCGCGGTCGGAGAGGACCTCGCCCTGCGGACGCACTACCTGACCTTCGCGCTCCCACAGCCCCGGGTGAGCGCCCTCGCCGGCCGGCTGAGCGTCGTGGTCGGGGGCGCTCTCGCGGCCTACGGGGTCGGTGCCCTCGGCGTCGGCTGGCTCGCCCGCGCCCTCGTCCCCACGTCGTCCACCGCCCCGGCTCCGATCCTCGTACCGGCGCATCTTGCCCTCGGCCTGCTGGGGCTGCTGGTCTTCCTCGGAGGGGTCACCGCCGCCGCCGGGATCGTCACCCGGAGCGCGTCCCAGGCCCTGGTCGCGGGGGTCCTCGCCGGCGTGCTGGCGGCGGGCCTCGGAAGCCAGTTCCTCATCGAGGGCCGGTTGACCGCGTTGTTCCCCGAGGCCTTGGCGATCGCGGGACTGGTCGGATTCGCGTGGTGCCTCGTTCAGTACGGCCGGCTCGAAGGCTGACCCGGGCGCGCAGGCCCGCGTCGGGGCGGGAGCGAGCTGCCCCGTGAGGCCGGACGAGGGCTCGAGAGCGATGAAGAGCCGCGACCGGGCTCTCGGTGGCCCGGCCCGGCTCAACCCCCTAATCCCCCCACGAGCAGGGCGGCAGGCTTCGAGGGTGGCCGGCCCCCGGCGGCACCCTAGGGTGAGCCACTCCGGATGAGGCCGAACAGGTCGTCACCGACCTGTACCATCCGCTCGTAGCCGACCATCGGTCATGGGGCCCGGGCCGACCGTGCCGGCCGACCCGGGCGTAGGCGGGCTGGCCTATGTCGTGAACTTCACCGCGAACTTTTGGTTGGCCCCGCTGATACCGATCTGGCCCGAGCCACCTGACATCAGGTATCCCGAGACCGGCAAGACGGTGTACGAGTAGGTCCCGTTGTACAGTCCCTGGAAGACGATCGAATTGGGTGCCGACGCGACCTCGAAGGTGGAGGTCGTGCTGTTGTTGAGATAGGCGTCCCACTGGGTTCCCTTCGCCAGCCCGGTCTCGGTGAGCGTGAAGCTCCAGATGAGGGAGTTGAACGCAATCGTCGGACCCGCCACCGGGGCCCCGCTGACGGTGATCTTTCCGCTCGACGGGGTGGCATTGTACACCAGCAACGCGTTGTAGGATCGCGGAGGATACACCGTGAAGGTGTGGTTGCCATTCACCGCGGGAATCATGAGATCGGCGGCGGTGGATACGACCAACGCACCCCCGTCGAGGACGATGCCCCACGCGGTGCCGGAAGGCAGGGTGGACTGCTTGAACGTGATCGCGTAGGTTCCGCTGGCGAACCTGATCAGGATGGAGGCCGTCTTCCCGTGGATGATGCTCAAGGCCGACTGGGGCCAAGCCAGGTAGCCCGTGCTGGTTCCGGCGATGTAGGTGTAGCTGCCGTTGGGCTCGTAGAGCGCTATCTGGCTGGTGGTGTTGGTGCTAAGGTTGTACCCACCGTAGTTCACCCACCAGGTGGTTCCCGTGGGCAATCCTGTCTCGTTGATGTAGATCGGGTAGTCAGGCTGGTTCCCGTGGTTACAGCACGGCATCATCGGGGCGACCAGCCCGTAGGCTGCGCCGGACCCGACGAGCGCCACGCCCGCCATCATCATTCCGCAAAGGCACACCGCTATCCGCACCGTTCTGCGATTCATGGTTCTACCTCTTCGCCTCCCGTGTTGCCACAGACAGCCTCGGCGGAAAGCCCATCTCTGGCGACTTCTTATAATATCAGTTACTATCAGCCACACCACAATACTACGTGGAGAGTTGTGCCCAAGGCCTTGCCTTGGATCGACCGCACCCTACGGGCCACCAGAGGTTCACCTCGGGATTCGTGACCCCGCCAGGAGAGGAAAGCCCGTGGGATGACCCTCGGCCGGACCCCGTAGGGTCGGGGGGACACCCTACGGTGACCGGGACCGCCGGCTTATCCCGCGTGCGGTTCTCGGGCGCGTATGGGTCTTCAGCGTAAGAGAGCCTTGCGTGCCGTAGGCCTCGCCGTTCCGACGGGGCTACTTGTGATCTTGGTCGCCATCGCGGTCGTTGCGCCCGCACCGCTGGCGATCGCCTCCGCCTCGACCACCGTCCTGCGGGACTCCGCGACCGGTCCGGCGCTCACCGGACCCGCGCCGCCGAACCCGTTCACGAGCGGGATGCCGGCGACGGTCGCCCTCGGCCAGACGTCCCTCAACGCCCATGTCTGCCCCGCTTCGCCGGCGGCGAACTCGGGTTGCGGTCAGGCGGGCGTCGCGGTCGATGCCTACGGGGATGTCTGGGTGACCGACCGCTCGAGCAACCGGGTGCTCGAGTACAAGCCGCCGTTCGAGACGAACATGAACGCCTCCCTCGTGCTGGGCCAGCCTTCGTTCACCGCGCAAGCTAAAGCCACCAACCAGTCCGGGCTCGACTACCCCTCGGGCGTCGCGTTCGACGCGTCGGGCGACCTCTGGGTCACCGACTCGGACAACAATCGGGTCGTGGAGTACGTTCCTCCGTTTCAGACGGGGATGAACGCGAGCGTCGTGATCGGGGAACCGACGTTCAACACGAGCGCGTTCACCAAGACCAACGCCTCGACCTTGGACTACCCGGAAGTTCCGGTGTTCTCTCCGAGCGGAGACCTGTTCGTCTCGGACTACCTGAGCAACCGAATCGTTGAGTACACGCCGCCCTTCAAGGACGGGCAGGCGGCGAGCGTCGTCCTCGGCCAGGTGAACTTCACCACGACCGCCTCCCGGCTCGAGCCAAACGGCCTCTACTGGCCCCTTGGGCTCGCGTTCTCGCCGTCGGGAGAGCTGTGGGTGGCCGACTCGTTCCACAACCGTCTGGTCGAGTTCGTCCCGCCGTTCACGACGAACGAATCTGCCTCGTTGGTCCTGGGCCAGGTGAACTTCACCTCCGAGGCCACCGGCGACGGTCCGATGAACCTGTTCCAGCCGTGGGGGGTCGGGGTCGACTCGCGGGGCGACGTCTGGGCAGCCGACTACTCCAACAACCGGCTCGTGGAGTACGTGCCCCCGCTCTCGGACGGCATGAACGCGTCGGTGGTACTGGGCCAGCCGGCGTTCGGCTCCTCCACGTCCGGCACGTCCGCGACGGGCGAGTGGGGCCCGCGCGAGATCGCGTTCGACCCCCAAGACGACCTCTGGGAGGTCGAGCGGGAGAACAACCGGGTCCTCGAGTATGTCCCGTCGCACTTCGCCGTTCAGTTCACGGAGTCCGGGCTGCCCGGCGGGACCGAGTGGTCGGTCGCGGTCGGACCCTGGGCGGGCACGAGCACCTCGGGGGGACTCACCGTCGAGGTCGCCAACGGCTCCTACACGTACCAAGTTCCGGCGGCCTCGGGGTACACTGCCTCCCCCAGTTCTGGCTCCATCAGCGTCAACGGGACGGCCACGGCGACGGTGCACCTGTCGTTCTCGCAGTCGAGCGCTTTGGCTGGGCTGCTCTGGCCGATCGTCGCGGCCGTCCTCGCAATCGTTGCGGTAATCGAGGCAGTCCTCCTCGTCCGCCGGAGGCCGAAGGGCGCGAGACCCGCTCCGACGCCCATCGCGCCGGCGTCGCCGCCGCCAGGTTCGGGAGGCTCGTCCTCGTCGCCTCCCTCCTCGGGTGGGGGCCCGCCCCCAGGGGCGGCGGGCTGAGCCCGCTCCCTCCCGAGCTGGAAGCCCATCGAGAGCGACGGCGCCGGCCGTTCCCCGGTCGGGCCGTCCGTGGAGGCGTCCCTCCTGCCCCGCCGCGGGGTCGGGAGGGCACGTCGACCTCCTCCTCTTGGAGGAGCCTGGAGGGCCCTGGGCGGTCGCCAGGAAGGGGATTCGCCGCCTACGAGAGCGCCTGCGTAACCCCCTGACCCCTTCCCCGCTGACGGGCGCTCGGAGGGGAAATCCGCGGATAGGAGACCCTCGCCGGATTCGGAGACCCCCCTCGGGATCTGGAGACGCCTTGCCCCCTGTCGTAAAACAGATTGGGGCATGGCGTCTCCAAACCTTACTCCCTGCTCGACCCCCCTTGTGACACTATAGCACACATCCGAGAAGGGGCCCGCTGGTGACCAGGAATCTTCTGCCGGGAGTCGATCGCGCCCCCATGGCGACGTTGGACGGACTATTGGACAAGGTCTGGAGAGGAGTTGGTGCCGAGTGCCGTGAGCATGTCGCGGAGGTCCTCAGATTCCTCAACTCGGCACGGGAGGAAAATCGACATAAGCTCCTGGCCTGTTTCTTCTGGGTCAACTGGGTGCGAGGCCAGGCAGACGCGCGGGCAGGCAAGGAGAGGTTCTGGGATCTCCCTGCGTGAGGTGAGGCTTCGAGGTGGGGAGACTCCGGCGTGGCTCCGAAGACGCCGACAACTCCGACGACCTCCGAGGCCCGATTCGCTGGGGAGCCGCATTCCACGACGGCCGGGCACGACCGCAGGCGAAGGCGCCGACGTTGAGCGTTCAGAGCAGAGGAGCGTAGTACCCTAGAGTACCGGAGATGACAACGCTCTCAGGACCGACACTGCAGAACCAAAAGTAGTATGTCTGGCCAGCGAGGATGCTCGCCGTGTAGACCCCTGACGTTCCTCCGCCATTATACGCCGGGCCCGGCCCCTCGCCTCCTAGGAGGTAAAGGTCCCCCACTCCGGTGTTGTTCGTCACCCAGGAGAACGCCAGCGCGGCGTTGTGCTGTGATGTGATATTGGGACCCGCGCCACAGTCGGGACCTCCCAGACTCGAGATGGCGAACGATTCCGGGGTTGAATGTAGCACCGGAACGAGGGTAAGGACAAACCACACCGCCACCCCAAGCGCGACGGCCACCGTGAGAGGAACGCGCCAAGGACTCCTCCCGACCGCTCGCAAGAAACGCGAGCTGCGCGGATCGGTCTTGGAACCACCATGACCGTCCGGAGCACTCGCTGCCACTTGGAAGGATGCCCCCTACCTCACCCCTAGGATGAGGACGCCCGGAAGAGGACGCGGTGCCCCTTATCGTTGAGTCAACCCCACGGCGTCGCCCACCCTCCCGCCCGCGATCGGCGGCTCGGGTCGATGGGCGGCCCTGCCCCCTGTCGTAAAACAAATGGGGGCATAGTGTCTCCAAACCCTGGTCCCTGCCCAGCCTCTGTGAGGTCGTAGCATGTTATCGAGGAGCGCTCCCCGGGTACCCGTGGGATGGCCCTCGGCCGGACCCCGTAGAGTTGCGCGGGCGCCCTCCGACGGCCGGAAGCGCCGGCTTATCCTGCGCGCGGTTCTCGAGCGCGCATGGGTCCTCAGCGTGAGAGAGCTGTCCGTACCTTGGGCCTCGCCGTTCCGACGGGGCTTTTTGCGATCGCGGTCGCCATCGCGGTCGTTGCGCCCGCACCGCTGGCGATCGCCTCCGCCTCGACCACCGTCCTGCGGGACTCCGCGACCGGTCCGGCGCTCACCGGGCCCGCGCCGCCGAACCCGTTCACGAGCGGGATGCCGGCGACGGTCGCCCTCGGTCAGACGTCCCTCGACGCCCGTGCCTGTCCCGCTTCGCCGGCGGCGAACTCGGGGTGCGGGCAGGCGGGCGTCGCGGTCGATGCCTACGGGGATGTCTGGGTGACCGACCGCTCGAACAACCGGGTGCTCGAGTACAAGCCGCCGTTCGAGACGAACAGGAACGCCTCGCTCGTGCTGGGACAACCTTCGTTCACCTCGTACGCCTCGGCCACCAACCGGTCCGGGCTCGACTACCCGTCGGGCGTCGCGTTCGACGCGTCGGGCGACCTCTGGGTCACCGACTCGTATAACAACCGGGTCGTGGAGTACGTTCCACCGTTCTATACGGGGATGAACGCGAGCGTCGTGATCGGGGAGCCGACGTTCAGCACGAACGCGTACAGCAACGCCAACGCCTCGACGCTGCACTTCCCGGAAGTTCCGGTGTTCTCTCCGAGCGGAGACCTGTTCGTCTCGGATTACGACAGCAACCGGATCGTCGAGTACACGCCGCCCTTCAAGGACGGGCAGGCGGCGAGCGTCGTCCTCGGCCAGGTGAACTTCACCACGACCGCCTCCCTGCTCGAGCCAAACGGCCTCTCCTGGCCCCTTGGGCTCGCGTTCTCGCCGTCGGGAGGCCTCTGGGTGGCCGACTCGAACAACGACCGTCTGGTCGAGTTCGCCCCGCCGTTCACGACGAACGAATCCGCCTCGCTGGTCCTGGGCCAGGTGAACTTCACCTCCGAGGCCACCGGCGACGGTCCGATGAACCTGTTCCAGCCGTGGGGGGTCGGGGTCGACTCGCGGGGCGACGTCTGGGCAGCCGACTACTCCAACAACCGGCTCGTGGAGTACGTGCCCCCGCTCTCGGACGGCATGAACGCGTCGGTGGTACTGGGCCAGCCGGCGTTCGGCTCCTCCACGTCCGGCACGTCCGCGACGGGCGAGTGGGGCCCGCGCGAGATCGCGTTCGACCCCCAAGACGACCTCTGGGAGGTCGAGCGGGAGAACAACCGGGTCCTCGAGTATGTCCCGTCGCACTTCGCCGTTCAGTTCACGGAGTCCGGGCTGCCCGGCGGGACCGAGTGGTCGGTCGCGGTCGGACCCTGGGCGGGCACGAGCACCTCGGGGGGACTCACCGTCGAGGTCGCCAACGGCTCCTACACGTACCAAGTTCCGGCGGCCTCGGGGTACACTGCCTCCCCCAGTTCTGGCTCCATCAGCGTCAACGGGACGGCCACGGCGACGGTGCACCTGTCGTTCTCGCAGTCGAACGCTTTGGCGGGGCTGCTCTGGCCCATCGTCGCAGCGGTCCTCGCGATTGTTGCGGTGATTGAGGCGGTCCTGCTCGTCCGCCGGAGGCCGAAGGGGGCGAGACCCGCTCCGACGCCCATCGCGCCTGCGTCGCCGCCCCCAAGTCAGGGAGGCTCGTCCTCGCCGCCTCCCTCCTCGGGTGGGGGCCCTCCTCCGGGGGCGGCCGGCTGAGGCCGCTTCTACCGGAGCTAGAAGCCCCTCAAGGATTGGACGGCCCTGACCGTCCTCCGGTCGGGCCGTCCGTGGAGGCGTCCCTCCTGCCCCGCCGCGGGGTCGGAAGGGCAAGTCACCCTTTGGGAGAGCGTGGAGGTCCCCTAGGAGTTGCCAGGAGAGGGGATCGGCGGCTTGGGAGAGCCACGACGTAACCCCCTAAGACCCCCCCGCTGACGGGAGCTCGGACGAGGAGATCCACGGACGGGAGACCGCCGCCTGACCCGAGGAGCCCGCTCGGTGTTTGGAGACGCCGTGCCCCCAGTCGTAAAACAAATGCCAAGTATGTTTAAATATTCGTTTATTTCTCGTTAAACGAAGTGCCAGAATCGCACGAACCGCCGGCGGGCCGCTTTCTCGGGGTACGTCTCAGCCCCGAGGAGGAGAGCCGGCTCGAACAGCTGAGGGCCGACCGGAACTTCGCGAACCGCTCGGAGGTCGTCCGCGGCCTTCTCCGAGAGTCCCGCGCGGCGCGCCCGGGCGTCGTGGAGCTTCCCGCGACGCGCCAGCGCGAGCTCGAACAGCTCGTCGAGGACGGTTACTTCACGACGGTCGCCGCCGCCGTGGAGTACGCTCTCGAGGTCGGCCTGCGGGAGCTGGTCGCGAACCACCGCGCCGGGCTCTCGGAGCTTCGTCGTCACGCGCGCGAGCTGCGCGAGCGCGGCGACCGGCGACGACGTGCGGATCGGGAGGGTCGGGAGCTCCTCCGGCGCTAGCTCCCGGGTCGGGAACGTTGCAACATGGACGCCATGGTGATCGGATGGAGCGAGCGGAGCGGGTTCATCTGCCGACTTTGCCGTCAGGACGCCAAGCATAATGAGGTGCTTCACATCTCATTCTGCCCCGTCCATGGACTGAGCTCGCCGCTGGACGAGCTCCCCGGGCGGCCGGAGGCGAGAACATCCCGCGTCTCTACACCCGTGCGGGGGATGATGGATCGACCGCTCTCCGCGGCGGTTCGCGCGTAGGGAAGGATTCGGCCAGGACCCGCGCTTACGGCGCCTACGACGAGCTCGGCTCCTGGCTAGGCTTGGCCCACGGCCTGCTCCCGGAGAGCCTCGCGGACGTCCGCGAGGTGGTCCGTCGGCTCGGTCACGAGCTGTTCGTGGTCCAGGCGGAGCTCGCCCGTGCGCCGAGCACCCCGCGCCCCCAGCCGACCATCACGCGTCGGCATGTCGAACGGCTGGAGAAGGACATCGACGTGTTCGACGCGCGGCACCTTCCGCTCACAGGTTTCGTGCTACCGACCGGCTCGACCCCGGCGTCCGCGCTGCACGTCGCCCGCGCGGTCGCCCGCCGTGCGGAGCGGGAGCTCGTCGCGCTGAGCCGCGCGGAGGCGGTCGACCCGGCGCTGCTCGCGTGGGCGAACCGCCTCTCCGACCTCCTCTTCGCGCTCGCGCTCGCGACGAACCGCGCCCTCGGCGTCGCCGAGGTCGCGCCGAACTACGACGTGTAGGGGCGGGGCGGCGCACCGATGGAGATCGGGGTCGTGGGAAAGCCGAACGTCGGGAAGTCGACGTTCTTCAACGCGCTCACGCTGCTCGACGTCCCGATGGCGCCGTACCCGTTCACCACCGTCGAGCCGAACCGCGGCACCGGGGCGGTGCGGTTCCCCTGCCCCCACAAGGAGAAGGGAGTCGACTGCACGCCCGGGAATGCGAAGTGCGTCGACGGCACGCGCTGGGTGCCGGTCTCGCTGGTCGATGTCCCCGGCCTCGTGCCGGGGGCCCACGCGGGCAAGGGCCTCGGCCACAAGTTCCTGGACGACCTGCGGGCCTCGGACGGGTTCGTCCAGATCGTCGACCTGAGCGGAGCGACCGACGAGGAGGGCCGCCTGGTCCCGCCGCACACGGTGGACCCGGCGACGGAGGTCGCCTGGCTCGAGGAGGAGCTCATCGCCTGGATCGCCGAGATCCTGGGACGGGGGTTCGACCGGGACGCGCGGGGGGCGGAGATGGACGGCCGCAAGGTCGAGGAGCTCCTGGCGGGACGGCTCACCGGCCTCTCGATCCCCCTCCCGGCGATCGGCACCGCGCTGCGGTCGAGCTCGGTCGACCTCACCCATCCCACGCGCTGGAGCGACGACGACCGGGAGCGGCTCGCCCGCGAGCTCTTGCGGGCGGCCAAGCCCCGGCTCATCGCCGCGAACAAGTGCGACCGGGCGCGGCCCGAGGACGTGACGGCCCTAGAGGGCAAGCTCACCGACCTGCCGGTCGTGCCGACCGCGGCCGATGCCGAGCTGACCCTCCGCCGCGCGGCCCGGGGCGGTCTCATCAGCTACCGCCCGGGGGACGGGACGTTCCTTCCTGCCGCGGGGGCCACGCTCACGCCGCCGCAGACGGCCGCGCTGGAGGGGATCCGCAAGCTGCTGGGGGCCTGGGGCTCGACCGGGGTGCAGCAGGCGCTCGAGAAGATCGTCTTCTCCCGGCTCCAGCGGGTGGTCGTCTATCCCGTCGAGGACGAGCAGCACTGGACCGATTCCCGGGGGCGGGTCCTTCCGGACGCGTACCTGGTCCCGGCCGGGACCCCGGTCCGGGCGGTCGCCTATCGGGTGCACACCGACCTCGGGGAGAAGTTCGTCCGGGCGATCGACGGCCGGACGCACCGCGCCCTGGCCGCGGACCACCCGGTCGAGGCCGGGGCGGTGCTCCGCTTCGTCTCCCGCCGGTAGGCCCTCGCCGCCCTACGAGAGGCGGCCGAGCTCCACGAGATCGACGCCCGGCGACGGCCGGGCCGGGAACGGCACGGCCCCCGCCCGGGCGAGCCGCCGGACCAGCTCGACCTCCCGACCGGCGACCGGCAGCGCGACGATCGACCCCCCGCAGCCGGCCCCGGTCAGTTTCGCCCCTTCGGCCGCAGGGGCCGCCGCCTCGAGCAGTGCCTCGAGGCGCGGGTGCGAGACCCCGACCTCGCGCAGCAGCTCCTGGTTGCGCGCGAGCAGCCGCCCGGCTTCCTTGCGGTCCCCGGAGGAGACGGCCTGGATCCCCGCCCGCGCGACGCTCGTGAACTGATCGAGGAGCGCCGGCCCGTCCGCCCGCCCTAGGCGGGCCGAGACGGCACGGACCGCCTCCGCGGTCGAGCGGGGGATGCCGCTGTAGGCGACGACCCAGACCCATCCGGGGTCCTCGGCCCGCCGGACCTCCCAGACCTCCCCTTCCGCCCGGACCGACCACAACGGCGCCCCGCCCGAGGCGCCCGCGTTGAGCGTGACGTAGCCGCCGGCGACGCTCGCCGAGGTGTCGCCGGGGCTCCCGACCCCCTGGGCCGACCTCTCCGCGGAGAAGCACCGCTGCGCGAGGGAGGGTCGGTCCAGCCCGCTTCCCCCGGCGGCGAGCGCCGCGCTCACCGCCGCGACGAACGCGGCCGACGATCCAAGGCCCGCCGCCCGTGGGATGCGGCTCACGGCGCGGACGTCCACCGGGCCGCCGACCGGCCCCGCGGCCGCGACCGCCTCGCGGAAGTACGCGTTCTGGGCGACCGCCTCCGGATCGGCGTTGAGGCGCGTCCGTTCCGAGCGGGCGACCACCACCTGGGTGTACAGGTCGATCGCGAGGACGAGCTCGGGAGCCCCCCGGACGACCGCGTGCTCCCCGAAGAGGACGCACTTTCCCGGGGCGCGGGCGGACGTCGGGAGCCCGCGGGCCGGGATCGGGCCGGCCTCCGTCACGGCGCGCGCCCCCGGACCGGCACGACCGACTTGCCTCGCGCCCTCGGGACGATCCTCTGGCGCGCACCGGGGAACGCTCGGGCGCTCGGGAGGCCGAGAAGCTCGCGGAGGACGATCGCGACGGCGGCGACCTCGCTGTGAGGCTGGCTCCCGACCGAGACGTTGAGCGTCGCGTCGCCGTAAATCTTCGGCGGCACCTTCGCGCCGCCGACCACCAGGAGCAGCTCGCGCTCCCGCCGGAGCCGGCCCAGGACCCGCGCGAGAGGCTGGCCGTACATCGTGAGGTGGACGACCGGGCCCCGCGCGTCGCGCACCACCGAACCCCAGCTCGGGGCCGGAACGACCTCGAAATCGCCCCCCCAGCGCTCCCGCACCCCCGCGAGGCTCTGGGCGACGCGATCGTCCGGGGGGTGGAGGTGCATGCGCGAGGCGCCGAACGCGCGCGCGACCAGGGCAACGTGGGTGGAGAGGCGGGGGTCGCGCCCGGGCCGGTGCCCGACCCTCAGGACCTCGATGCGAGGCCGGCGGAGGCGGCTACGCGTCGCCGCGGAACCGCTCGATCCGGTGCCCACGGTACTCCAGCTTTTCGGAGCGCTTGACGAGCGCCTTGAGGCGCGTCGGGGACATCTTGAGCCCCTCGGCGACGTCCGAGAAGAACCGCCCGTCCGCCCCGACGGCCGCGTAGATCCGCAGCTCGAGCTTCTCGTACTCCTTCGGGGGCATCGTCGCGATCGCCAGGACCTCGCTCATCTCGGCGAGCGGGCTGGTCGTGTTGATGTTGATCGTCGAGTAGTAGAAGTGGTAGCTCTTCTCGGGCTGGCGGTGGCCCTCGCGGGCGACCCATCGCGTGTCGATGAGGCGGAGCTTTTCGAAGAAGGCGAGCGCCTTCTTCCCCTCCTCGCCGAACTCGCGCTCGATGTCGTCGAGCGTGAGCCAGTCCTCGCCGAGCTTCTGGACGACCTTGAGCCGGAGCGGGGAGCCGACCGCGCGGAGGATCGGGACGAGGTCGCTCACGTCGCTGACGACCTTGATCCGGTGGATCGCTCCCGCCATAGGACCCTACCCTGCCCCCTGTTCGGAGCGGACGGCGTCCAGGAGGCGCCGGCGGTAGGTGCCGTAGCGGTCGGTCGCGTCGAACCTCGCCGGGTGGGGCGTGCGCGTCGGCTGGCCGCACGACGGACAGACGGCCTGCAGCGTGTAGCGCGCGCAGGCGCGGCAGACGTGGAGGAGGGGTTCGCTCATGCGCGGAGGAAGCTCCCGTCGCCCCCGGCCGCCTTGATCGAGCGGAGCGCCGCGTCGGTCGCCTTCTTGAGCGTCTCCTCGGCCTGCTTGTACTGGCCGGCCTGCACGCGCAGGCGGTAGCGGGGCGCCCCGACGTACTGGACCTCGACCGCCTCCGGGTCGACCTTCTCCGCGGCGAGGAGCGCGGCCCGGACATGGTCGACGCCGTCCGGCTGGAGGTCCTTGATCTCGAGCGTGCCGAGGACGGTGACGCGCGGAGGGACGATGCTTTCCCGCGCGACCTTGAGGAACGCACCGACCCAAGGGACCTTCTCGTTCTCCTTCTGGAACTGCTTGGGGTCCGCGGAGGCGAGCTCGAACGCGGCGAACAACGAGCCGTACCGCTCGACGAGTGTCGGGCCGAAGACACCGACCGCCTCGTCGGTCGGCTTGCCGAGCGCGGTGGCGACCTGGGCGACGAGGCGGAGCGCGCGCTGCTCGTTCTTCCACCCCTGCACCTTCTCGCGGCGCTGGTGGTCGTTGATCCGCTTCAGGGAGAGGTCGATCTGGCCCTTCGCAGGATCGACGCGCAGGACCCGGGCGACGATCTTCTGACCCTCGCGCACGTGGTCGCGGATGTACTTGACCCACCCCGCGGCGACCTCGGAGAGGTGGATGAACGCCTCGCGCTTCGCGTACTCGTCCAGGGTGACGAAGGCGCCGAAGTTGCGGATCGACGTGACGGTCCCGACGACCAGCTCGCCTTCCTCGGGGTACTCGGCGCGAAGGGGCATCCGACCGACCGGTCCCTTCCCGCTAGCCTCCAAGCGAGCGGACGAGCTCGCCTCGGAGCTTCGCTTGGCCACCGGTCGGCGTCGCGACCGTCGCTCCGCAGACCGAGCAGCTTACGGTGGTCGACGGGCGGCTGAACACCGTCTGCTCCGTCGAGCAGTCCGGGCACTTGACGACCCAGAACGGTGACGGAGCGTGCATCCCGTACCTGGCCCCCCTAATGCTTCTCGACGAGCTCGAGCGAGCCCGCGCGCCAGCTCGCCGGCTGGACGGTGTACTTACACTTCTTGCAGCGGAACTTGAGATAGACCCGTCGGACAGCCTTGGCCCGCCCTTCGGGCTTCGGCCGGGGGAAGCCGCCGTACCCGCGGGTCGCCCGCCGGAACCTCCGCTGGCCCCACTTGAGCTCGGAGGCGGGCCGCTTCTTGCCCTTCTCGACCTCGTGCTCGGTGTGCGACTTGCACTTCGGGCAGTACGTCGAGACGACCTTAGGATAGTGCATCGGCCTCTCGGGAAAGTCGTCGCCTATATACGCGTTGGCCGGGTCGGGGGTGCGCGGGGCGGCGGCCCTGTCCGCCGGTCAGGAGGGCGGCCGACCGACCGCCGGGCCGCTTGCAAAAGATTAAATGGCGTGGCCATCTCGCGCCGCACCGTTCTCATCTCGAGGTCGTCGATGCCGGATCGTCCCGCAACCGAGGTCGTCGCCGAGGCGCTCGAACGCGCCCCGGTGCGGAAGTTCGCCGAGACGGTCGAGATCTCGATCAACCTGAAGGACCTGGACCTCTCGGTCCCCAAGAACCGGATCGAGGACGAGATCCCCCTGCCCCACGGGCGCGGGCGGCCCGCGAAGGTCGCCGTGTTCGGTTCCCCGGAACTGCTCCAGAAGGTTCGCCCGGTCGCCGACGTGGTCGTCTCCAGCCAGGAGCTCGACGAGTTCGCGAAGGGCGCGAAGAAGGCGGTCGCGGGGATCGACTTCTTCCTCGCGGAGGCCCCGCTGATGCCGACGATCGGTAAGCGGCTCGGCGTGGTCTTAGGACCGCGGGGAAAGATGCCCCGCCCGGTCCCGCCCGGCTCGGACCCGACGAACCTGATCCGCTCCCTGCAGAAGTCGGTGCGGATCCGCTCGAAGGGCAACCGGACGTTCCACGCCCCGGTCGGCACGCGCTCGATGAAGCCGGAGGAGATCGCGCGGAACGTCGACGCGGTCCTCGCCCGGATCACCGGCAAGCTCGAGCGGGGGCGCTCGAACATCGAGTCGGTCTACGTCAAGACCACGATGGGCCCGGCCGTGAGGCTCTGGTAGGGGGTCGTTCGATGCCCGGCCGCGGAGACGTACGACCCGAGAAGATCGCGCGCGTCGGGGTGCTCACCGAGAGCGTCCTCGCCCAACCGGTGACCGCTCTGGTCGGGCTCCGGGGGGTCCCGGCCGCCGCGCTCCAGTCGATGCGGCGAGAGCTGCGGAAACGGGGTCACCCGATCGTCGTCGCGACCAACAGCGCGCTCCGTCACGCGCTCTCGAAGGCCGCCGAGCAGCGGCCGTCGCTCGCCCCGCTCCTCGACCGGGTCGAGGACCAGACCGCCCTCCTCACCGCGTCCGGCAACCCGTTCGCCATCTTCGACGAGTTCGCCCGGACCCGCTCGCCCACCCCCGCGCGGGGCGGCGAACTCGCTCCGCGGGACATCGTCGTGCCGGCGGGAACGACCAGCTTCAAGCCCGGGCCGATCGTCGGCGAGCTCCAGCACGCCGGGTTCCCGGCGGCGATCGAGAAGGGCAAGGTCGTCCTGAAGAAGGACACCACGATCGTCCATGCGGGCCAGAGGATCTCACGCGAGGTCGCCGGGCTCCTCACGCGGATGGACATCCGCCCGCTCGAGGTCGGCCTCGCGGTGCGCGGCCTCGTCGACGGTGGGACGTTCTACCCTCCCGAGGTCCTTTCCGTCGACCTCGAGGCTAAGCGGCAGGACGTCGCGCGCGCGGCGCGGCGGGCGCTCGGCCTCGCGGTGGAGCTCGCGTTCGTCACCCCCGCCACGTTCCCTCTTCTCGTCCAGCGCGCGCATCGCCGGGCCTTGGGGCTCGCGGTCGCGGCAGGGTACCCGACGAAGGAAACGATCGAGCCGCTGTTCGTGCAGGCGATGAAGGAGGCGGCCGCCTTGGGCCGCGCCGTCTCGGGCTGAGGTGGCGGTTCTTCGATAACCAAAGGAGGAACGACGATGGAGTACGTCTACGGAGCCCTGTTGCTGAACGCTGCCCAGAAGCCGATCGACGAGAAGGGCCTCGGCGGGGTCCTTTCCGCGGCCGGGGTCGCACCGGACCCGGCGCGGCTCAAGGCCCTGCTGGCGTCGCTGGAGGGGGTCAACCTCGCCGAGCTGATCGCGAAGGCCGAGACGTTCGCCGCGCCGTCCGCCCCGGCCGCGGCGCCCGAGAAGGGCGCGAAGGCCGAGAAGAAGGAAGAGGAGAAGAAGGAGGAGAAGGGCGTCACCGAGGAGGAGGCCGCCGAGGGCCTCTCGGCGCTCTTCGGCTAGCCGCCCTCCCTTCCCGGGCCGCTCCCGTTAAGTCCCGGCCTCCGCTCCCTCCGGCGTGAGGGCGGCGTAGGCCCCCGTCGAGCGATGCCGGCCCGGGAGCACTGCGGCGTCGTGGGGGTCTCGCTCCAGGGCAAGGGCGCGGCCCCCTACCTGTTCCGAGGCCTGCGAGCCCTCCAGCATCGCGGCCAAGAATCGGCCGGCATCGCGACCTCGAGCCACGGGACCCTCTACCACCGCAAGGGGATGGGCCTCGTCCACGAGATCTTCGGCCAGGAGCTCCTCGACACGCTCCGCGGGCCGGTCGGGATCGGCCACGTCCGCTACTCGACGACCGGCTCGAGCGACCTCGAGAACGCGCAACCGCTGGTCGTGAAGGTCCGCGACCACGACGCGGCGATCGCCCACAACGGCGACATCGTCAACTTCGAGCGGATCCGCCACCGCCTCAAGGCGCAGGGCGTCGAGCTCCTCGGGAACGCCGACACGGAGACGATGGCCCAGCTGATCGCCCTCGAGTACGGGCGCACGCGCGAGCTCGACGCGGCGATCCGCCACGCCGCGACCGAGCTCGTCGGGGGCTACGCGGTCGTCCTGCTGGCCGGCTCGCGAGTCTACGCGTTCCGCGACCCGCTCGGGATCCGCCCGCTCGTCGTCGGCACCATCGACGGGGGAGCGGCGGTCGCGAGCGAGTCGGTGGCGATCGAGCTCATGGGGGGCCGGGCCGTCCGCGACATCGACCCCGGCGAGGTCCTGGTCCTGGACAGGGGTCAGGCGGTCCGCTCGTCGTCGATCCCCCACACCGGCGCCCGCGCCCACTGCATGTTCGAGTGGGTCTACTTCTCGCGGCCGGACTCCATCGCCGAGGGCCGCCCGGTCTACGACGTCCGCTACCGGATCGGCGAGCGGCTCGCGCGCGAGGCGCCGGCGGCCGCCGACCTGGTCGTTCCGGTCCCGGACTCGGCGCGTCCGCAGGCGCTCGGCTTCGCGAGCGTGACCGGCGTGCCGTACGCCGAGGGCCTGATCAAGAACCGGTTCGTGGAGCGGACGTTCATCCTCCCGGACCAGCGCCGCCGCGAGTTCGAGGTCCGGGTGAAGCTCCACCCGGTCCCGGGGCTCCTCAAGGGCAAGCGGATCGTCCTGGTCGATGATTCGATCGTGCGCGGGACGACCCTGCGCGAGATCGTCCAGATGGTCCGCTCGGCCGGAGCGAGCCAGGTCGACGTGCGGGTCGGCTGTCCGCCGATCCGCGCCCCGTGCTACTTCGGGATCGACATGAAGGAGCGCAAGGAGCTCGTGGCGCACGGGCGCGACGAGGCCGAGATCGCCCGGGTCGTCGGCGCCGACTCGGTCCACTACCTGTCAATCGGTGGCCTGATCGGCGCCATCGGCCTCCCGGAGGAGCAGCTCTGCCTGGCCTGCCTCACGGGGAGGTACCCGGTCGAGGTCCCCGAGGAGCACCACCGGTTCCAGAAGGCGCTCGAGGAGTTCTAGGCGGTGCGAGCGGCGCTCGTCGTCGCGCACGGGCGCTCGGTCTTCGTCATTCTGGGTCCCTCCGCCCCGCGCGAGTTCCCGCGGGGCGCCGATCCTCTGGACCCCTTCGACGCGGGGGCCCCGAGCGGGACCCATGAGCTTCCCGCGGCCCTCCTGAGGGCCTTGGACGGGGTCGACCCCGCCGTCCCGATCGTCGTCTGCGGGCCGGGGTTGCACGCCGAGGTCGCCTCCCAGCTCTCGCGGCCGGTGCAGCGCGCCGACGCCTCCTCCTGGCACGCCGCGCTCCGGGCGGTCCCGCTCCCCGAGCCGGTCGCGGAGCGGGAGGACCTCCTCGCGCGGGCCCGGGCCGAGCTGCAGCGCTCCTTGAGGTCGCCGGAGGAGGTCCTCGTGACCCTCGCCCGCGAGGAGGAGCGGCTCGAGCGGGCCGTCGGCCGAGAGGAGCGGGCCGCGGAAGCGTTCGTCGCGGTCCCCGGCACGGTCCTCGCGGAGCACGCACGGGCCTGGGGCCGGACCCGAGGGCTGTTCGTCGAGCACCACCGCGAGCTCGTCCGGCGCCTGGAGACCGAGTCCCGCCGCACGCTCCCGAACCTGAGCGCCGTCGTCGGGGCCCGTACGGCGGCACGGCTCGCGGCGGCGGCGGGAGGGGTCGCTCCCCTCGCGCGGATGTCGTCCTCCCGGCTCCAGCTGCTCGGCTCGCGCCGGCGCCCGAGCGCGGAGCGCGGCCCCCGCTACGGGGCGATCTACCTGGCGGACGGAGCGGACGAGGTCCCGCCCGACCGCAGGGCGGCGTTCGCACGGAGCCTCGCTTCGCTCGCGGCCATCGCGGTCCGGGCGGACGTGCTGACCCACGGGGACATCGCGAGCGGCCTCGTGCGGCGGCGCGATGCGCGTCGCGACCAGCTGAGGCGGAGGCGGCGATGAGGGCTCCTGCGCCGTTCCGGCCGAGCCCGGCCTCCCCCCGGCTGGGGCTCCGCGAGCGCCAGGACCGGCTCGAGCTCTGGACCGAGACGGTCGGCGTCGAGCCCGCGGTCTACGGGGAGCGGTGGACCGCGGTCGGGGAGCGAACGTACCGGTCCTTCGAGCCGTCGCGGAGCAAGCTCGCCGCGGCGCTCTCCCGGGGATGGGTCGGCCCGCTGCCGGTCGCGGGCGAGCGTTGGCTGTACCTCGGGGCGGCGAGCGGGACGACCGCCTCGCACGTCGCGGACCTCCTCGGGCCGGCCGGGCGCCTCTACGCGGTCGAGCGGAGCGTCCGGCCGTTCTCGCGACTGCTCGCGGTGGCCGAGCGCTGGCCCAACCTGCTCCCGATCCTCGGCGACGCGAGGGAGCCAGGCAGCTATGCCGACCGAGTCCCGATCGTCGACGGGCTCTACGCGGACGTCGCGCAGCCTGACCAGGTCGCCCTCGTGCTCGCGAACGCCACCGTGTTCTTGCGGGACGCCGGCGGGGCGGTCGTCATCGCCCTGAAGACGTCGAGCATGGGAAGGGAACGCCCCGGGCCGGCCCACCTCAGGGCCGCCGAGGAGGCGCTCTCGGCGGAGCTCGTCCTTTCTCCGTCCGTGCGGCTCGACCCGTTCTACCGCTCGCACTACCTGCTCGGCGGGCGACGGAGCGGCTCGCCGAGGGCTCCTTCCGGGGCTCCCGCCGGCGGGGCGCCCCGGCGCTCGAGCCGTTTCGGCCGGGGGTTCCACCGTCGCCGACGCTAGCCGGCGGGCCGGCTCGCCCCGCGCGTCACGAGCACCGTCACCACGTCCTCGTCCGCGAGGACGTGCTCCCGACCGACCGTCTGCCCGGGAAAGCGGGCGCTCCGCCCCCATATCTGGGCGGCCCGGAACGACCGGTCGAGCTCGCCGGGGAGCCGCCGGAGCAGCGCCGTGACGTTGTCGCCCTGTCGGAGGATCACGGGCTCCTCCCGGTCGGGCGGCCGGCCGGGGGGCTTGACGTAGATGCGGATGAACCGCAGCGCGCGGCCGAGCTGGTCGACGAGCTCGGCGAGCCCGAGCCCCTCTTTCGCCGAAACGAACATCGGCTCGAACGGGCGAAGCTCGCGGACGAGCCGAGCTCGCTCCTCCGGCGTGAGCAGGTCGGACTTGTTGACGGACAGGACCGCCGGCACGTACACCCGGTTGCCGGCGAGCGTGTCAATCAGCTGGTCGGCGGTCGCGTCCTCCCGGAAGATGATCGAGCCGTTGTGCAGGCCGAACTCCCTTGCGATCGGCAGCGCGAGCCCGCCGGCGAGGTGGGTCAGGCGGACCGTGCTCGAGACCGTGAGGCCTCCTCGCTCGCCCGTCTGTACGACGATCCTCGGCGGGCGTCCGTTGATGCGGACGCCGGCTCCCTCGAGCTCGCGGATCAGCGCACGGAGGTCCGTGTGCTCCGGGTCGATCATGAACAGGACGAGGTCGACCGACCGGACCACCGAGAGGACCTCACGCCCGCGTCCCCGTCCGCGCGCGGCGCCCGGCACCAGCCCGGGCATGTCGAGGACCTGGATCGACGCCCCGCCCCAGCGGAGCATGCCCGGGATGATCGAGGTGGTCGTGAAGTCGTAGGCCGCCGTCGCGCTGTCCGCCGCGGTGATCCGGTTCAGGAGCGTCGACTTCCCGACGGACGGGTAGCCGACGAGCCCGACCGTGGCGTGGCCGCTCTTGCGGACCCCGTAGCCGACGGTGCCCCCCTTTCCCTTGGCCCGGGTCTCCCGCTCGATCCGCAGGACCGCGAGCTTCGCCTTGAGCCGGCCGATGTGGTGCTGGGTCGCCTTGTTGTACGCCGTGGTCCGGATCTCTTCCTCAACCGCGGCGATCTGCTCCTCGAGCGAAGACATCGACCGGAACGTCCGCGGGGCCTCCGCGTACTTGAGTCTGCCGAGACGCTCCCACCGTTCAGCGTCCGCCGGGCCGCGCGGGACGAGGGCCCGTGGCCTCCTCCTGCGACCCGATGCTCGAGGACGGGCCGGGGCCTTCGAGAACGACCCGTACGGCCTGGGTCTTCTCTCCACGCCCGTCGTCGCGGCGGGGCCGTGAGGACGCGGATCGGCTCCGCGCCGGCCTCGAGACCGCGCTGCGCGCCGGCCACGGCGCCGGGGTCCAGTTCCAGCTTCGGGTCCGCGGCGGCTCCGAAGGTGCCCTGTCCCTCTCGGTGGACAGCGGCGCGTGCGAACGCTGGGTCGAGCGTGCCCTGCTTCGGGCGTACGAACCCGGCGACTGGAGACGGACGAGGGAATCGTCGCCGGCCGCTCCCCTGGCGAGATGGAGCGGCCGACGGCGAGGGCTGCCCGGCGAGGGCCGCGGGGGCCCACCAGAGACCGGCCGGGCGATCCACGCCCTCTCGGTAGCGCTGCGCGTGGTCGGACAGGACGCCTCGCTCACGGTCGCCTTTCGGCCGGCGCCTCCCCCGCGTCTCCGCTTCCTCGACGCTTGGTGGCCTCCTGCGCCGCCGGCGTCCGGCGTCCCGCGACCGGGCCGGCCGGCGACCGCGGGACCGCCCCCTCCGGCACGCGAGCCTCTGCGAGCCCCTCCCATCCTCACCTGGTCGGCGGCCGTGGACCTATGCCTCGAGGGGTCGACGGGAGCGGCGACCTCGGGCCCCACCCTCGACGCCGTTCGGTCCGCCTGGACCGCCCTCGATGGTAACCTCCTCGTCCTCCACGAGGTCCCGGACGGCCGGGGGCCGTCCTATCGGAGCCTCCTTTCCGAAACCGAGGTCGCGGCGTTCCTGCCCTCGCGCGAGGCGTTCACGGAGGCTCCGGTCGCGAGCGCGCCACCGCCGTGCACCATCCCCTTGGGGCGGAGCCGCTCGGGTTCGGTCGCCTCGCTCCCTGTCGAGCCCGGCCAAGGCCGACACTTCGCGCTGCTCGGTGAAACCGGAATGGGGAAGAGCTCCCTTCTGGTCGCCGTCGCCGTACGGGCCGCGAGGCTGGGTGGGCTCGTCGTGCTCGACCCCCTCGGGGAGACCGCCGAGGCGATCCGGGAGGAGCTCGGCGGCGCGGGGCGCCCGTTGCGGTGGGTCGCACCCGGGGCCCCCAGTGTCGGGGCGAACGCGCTCGGGGGGATCGGCTCCGCGTTGAGGAGCGACCCCGTGCGCGCGGAGCGAGAGCTCGAGGACCTCGTCCACGCCCTTCGCCGCGTGCGGGCGGGACGGTACGTGGACGCCTCCTACTGGGGTCCCCGGCTCGAAGAGATGCTCGTCCGCGCGGTCCGCGCGGCCGCCTCCCTGCCCGGGGGGACTCTCGAGGACGCCCACGCGCTGCTCGCGAGCGCCGGAGCGGGACGGTCGGTCGTCCCGCCGGCCGCCCAGGCCGAGGTCCGGGAGCTCGCCACGCGGGTGCGGGACCGCCCGGACGACGCCGAGGGGGCTCGACGGCTGCTCTACGAGATCGTCCGCAACCCGACGCTCGCGGCCATGCTCTGCGCCCGCGAGCCGACCTTGTCGGTTCCGGAGCTGGTCGCCCCCGGTCGCATCGTCCTCGTCTCCGGCGCGGCGTCGCGGGTGGGAGAGTCCACGGCGAGATACCTTCTCGCGGCCTATCTTGCCCTCGTCTGGTCGGAGCTGCTCGCCCGGGCCTCCACCGAGAAGGTCTTCCTGCTCCTGGACGAGGCGCAGTGGTTCGCGCACGAAGCGCTCGGGGAGATGCTCCGGCTCGCGCGACGCCGCAACGTCCACGTCGGGCTCGCGACGCAGAGCCTCGCCTCCCTCTCTTCGGACGTCCGCGACGCCGTCCGGACGAACGTCGCCGACCTGGTCGTCTTCCGCGGATCGCCCGAGGAAGCGCTCGACTTCGGGAGGATGACCGCCGCGATCTCGGCCGAGGCCGTGCTCGGCCTCTCGCGGGGCGAGGCGGCGGTGCTGCTCGGGAAAGGCGAGACCGTGCGCTGGGTCAGGACCGCGCGGGTACCGGACGGGCCTCGCGTGGAACCCCCGTCGGCCGACCGCCCACGACCCCCTCTCCCCCGGGACTCGGCGGCGCGGGCGGCGTCCCTTAAGACACCCAGCGGGGGCGGGTCCGACAGCCCCTCGCCCCCGGCAGGACCCTCGCTCGCCCTCGGTGACGGGGGGCTCCTGGCCGAGGTCCGTGCTCGCGCGGAGCGGCTCGCGCCGGGGGAGCTGCTCCGGGTCGATCTGGACGGACTGAGGACCGGCGGTCCGTCCGACGAGCGGGCGCTGCGCACCCTGGGCAGCGAGCTGGGACGGCGGGGCGCGATCGTCCGTAGCGAACGGACGGCAGCCGGCAGCGTGTGGTGGGTCGACCCGCTCGCGCTCGTGGATCGGCTCGGCGACCGGGCCCGGCGGGGTTCCTCCGCCCCTGCCGATGTTCGGAAACGCCTTTAGGGGGGGGAGCGGCTCGTACCATCGATGGACTCTGCTCCTCCAGCGACGCCGCCGCTCGCGGGGGAAAGCACCCAAGGCACGCTCTCGGCGTCGATGGAGCGGTGTCGGACGGGCATCGAGGCGCTGGACGCGATCTTGACCGGCGGGGTCCCCCGCGGGAACATGGTCCTGGTCACCGGCAGCGTCGGGACCGGGAAGACGACCCTCGCGCTCGAGTTCCTCATCCGCGGCGCCGAGCGGGGCGAGCGATCGCTCTTCCTCTCGGTCACGGAGGCGACCGCCAAGCTCGTGCAGAACGTCAGCTCGTTCGAGTTCTTCCGGACCTCGCTGATCGAGGACGGCTCGCTCGTCCTGCTCGACCTCCCCGCGGTCACGGCGAAGCTCGGCTTCGACCGCGACGAGCTCTCGCACGAGGACCTCGACATCCTCCTGCGGACGATCCGCGACCTGGTGCACACGCTCGGGGTGCGGCGGCTCGTCCTCGACAGCATCACGTCGCTCGGCTACCGCATCCCGCGGGACGAGCAGCTGCGCGACTTCCTCCTCCGGCTCGGGGAGATCCTGGCCGAGGCCGACTGCACGTCGTTCATCGTCTCGGAGATCTCCTCGGACCCCGGGCGCTTCTCGGCCAGAGGGGTGGAGGAGGCGATCGTCGACGGGATCATCCTCCTCAGGAGCACGCGGCGGCTCGGCGACATCCTGAGGGTCCTGCAGGTCGTGAAGATGCGCGGGACCCCCCACTCCCGGGCGCTCTACGTCCTCGAGCTGACCCCGATCGGGATCCTCCTCGCGCCCCACTTGAAGGGCGGGCGCTCCGCCGGGGAGTGAGCCGTGCCGCAGGCCGACATTGGGGAGCGGCTGAGGGCGCTGCCGGCCGGTTCCGCCGTCGCCGTGAAGCTGGACGCGCGCCAGTACGCCGACCACTACTTCGCGTTCCTGAACGCGACGCTCCGCGACCTCGGGAGCGAGCCGGACGTCCACACGATCTACGTCGCGGTGACGAGCCCGGCCTCGTTCGTCTGGTCGCTCGCCCAGGCGCTGGACGTCCAGCCGGACCGGATCTCGTTCGTCGACGCGATCAGCCATTTGATGATGCGGTTCTCCGACAATCTCTCGAACGTGACGTACGTCGAGAGCCCCCGCGCCCTCGAGGAGATCATGCTGAGGATCGAGTACCTCCTGCGCCGGTTCCCCCATCCGCGTTCCGTGGTGGTGATCGACAGCGTCAACTCGCTCGCGATCCACAACCCGCCCGAGCTGCTCAGCGAGTTCCTCCACATCCTCCTCAACAACCTGAAGGGCCGCCAGGCCCTCACGCTGGTCCTCGAGACCAGCGACGAGCAGGCCCAGAGCGTCGAGCAGTTGCTCAACCTGGTCGTCGACGAGACGATCGACGTCGCCCGCATGGGACCGTGACCATGTCGACCTCGATCGGCGTCTTCGGCGTGCCCGACTTCGACGAGCCGCTCTCGCAGTCGCTTCCCCCGGGCTTCCTCGCCCTCCTCATGGGAGGGACGCCGAGCGGCGCTCCGATCCTCGCTCGGCAGTTCGCGCGGGCCGCGGTGGGCAGCGTGCCGGTGGTCTACTACACGACGTACGAGCGGTCGGAGGACCTGAAGACCGCCTTCCGCGACTGCGGGACCGACCCGGAGGCCCTGACGGTCGTCAACCTCGCCGACGAGTACTACGAGAGGGTCCTCCTCCGCGGGCTGGACGTCGCCCGCGTCCGCGAGCGGGGCCTCTCGCTCGAGGACCTCGCGGCCGACCCCCGGCCGAACCGGGCCCCGGGGCCGTACCGCCTCTCCGACCGCATGCTCTCCGACCTCGCGGAGATCGACGCCCCGTTCCGGCTCGTGATCGACTCGCTCGACTTCTTCTTCGAGGTGCTCAGCCCCGAGGACGTGATGAAGGTCGCGCGAGAGGTGCTCCACTGCTGCCGCTCCGTGGGGGGTCAAGCGCTCCTCGCGGTGCATGGCCACCGGAACGAGGCCGCGGCCGGAGGGCTCCTGGTCGACCTCGCGGACCTGGTCCTCGAGGTCCGCGCGGAGCCGAAGGGCGACCGGTTCGACCACACCCTCCTGGTCGAGAAGGTCGGCCACCGGCCGGACCTTGCCCGGGTCGTCCCGCTCCAGCTCCGCGAGAACGGCTGGGAGTTCGGGAGCGGGGCGAAGCTTCGCCGATAGGAGCCTACCCGGCCGCCACCGAACCTTTATCGCCCCCGTTCGGCCTCGCAGGGGCCGATACCGTGCAGGACGTCCTCGTTCGAACGCTCGAGAAGGTCGAGCTCCACCAGCCGATCCTGGTCGAAGGGCTGCCCGGCGTCGGGAACGTCGGGAAGCTGGCCGCGGACTACCTGCGCGAGCAGCTCGGGGCGAAGCCGCTCGCGACGATCTACTCGAAGTTCTTCCCCCCGCAGGTCTACGTCAACGAGAACGGGATCGTCCGCCTCGTCTCCAACGACCTGGCCTACTGGAAGGCGCCGGCGGGCGCCCCGCACGACCTCCTCATCCTCGGCGGAGACTACCAGGGGATCAGCCCCGAGGGACAGTACGAGATCACCGAGCGGGTGCTGGACTACTGCGCCCAGCTCGGGGTCAAGCAGGTCTACACCCTGGCCGGGTTCGCGCAGGGCCGCGTCGTGGAGGACCCGAAGGTCCTGGGCGCCGCCACCTCCCCGGCGCTCGTGGAGACGATGAAGAAGTTCGGGGTCGTCTTCTCGCGCAGCGACCCGGGCGGCGGCCTCATCGGCGCGAGCGGGCTCTTCCTCGGCCTCGGCCGGCTCTTCGGGATGGAGGGGGTCTGCCTCATGGGCGAGACGAGCGGGTACTTCGTCGACCCGCACAGCGCCGGGGCGGTCCTCAAGATCCTGTCCAAGGTGCTGAAGGTCGAGGTCGACCTGACGGCCCTCGAGGAGAAGGCGCGCGAGATCGACAAGATCGCCCAGCGGATCCACGACGCCGAGCAGCGCACCGGCGAGCCGGCCTCCTCCGGCACCCCCGGGGCCCCGCGCGAGGACCTCGGCTACATCGGCTGAGCACGGGGAGGCGCCCGGGCGTGCCGCCGTCCGACGGCGAAGCCGCCCTCCCCTCCCTCGAGCCCTCGCTGCTCGCCGCGCTGCGCGCCCGGACGGGGCCGGACGGGTTCCTCCCGTTCGACCGGTTCATGGAGGTCGCGTCGTACGGGGCCGGGGTGGGCTACTACCAGCGGGCCCGGTCGCCGTTCGGGCCCGAGGGGGACTTCTACACCGCGCCCCGGGTCCACCCGATCTTCGCCCGGACGATCGCGGCCCACGTCGCCGAGCTCCGCCGGGCGCTCGGCGGCCCGGAGCCGTTCTCCCTGGTCGATCTCGGCAGCGGCGATGGCACGCTCCTCTCCGGGGTCGCGCGCGCGCTCGGCGACCGCGGCGCCGCGGACGGCGTCACGTGCGTGGCGGTGGACCGGGCGCCGGCCCGCCGCTCCGCCTCGCTCGAGGCGGTCGCGCCGGTCGCGCGGGCCGTCGGGGCCCGCGCGACGTCGGCCGCCTCGATCGCGGAGGTGGGTCCCGTGCGCGGGGTCGTCCTGGCTAACGAGCTCCTGGACGCCCAGCCGGCGCGGCGGCTGCGCTGGAACGGCTCGGCCTGGGCCGAGCTCGGGTTCCGCCTCGACGACCGGCGCCTCGTACCGGCCGAGGCGGCAGTCGCCTCGCCGTGGCCTCCCCCTCCCCTGCCGGCGCTCGGCGCGGAGGACGCCGGCCTCGTCCTCGACGTCTCCCCCACCGCCGAGGCGATCGTCCGCGAGGTCGCCGACCATCTCGAGCGGGGGCGGTTCGTGATCCTGGACTTCGGCGCCGAGGAGCGGGAGCTGCTCTCCGCCCACCCCCGCGGGACCGTCGCCGCCGTACGGGACCACCGGCCGCTCGCCGATCCCGCGTCCGCGCCGGGAGAGGTCGACCTCTCCGCGTTCGTCGACTTCACCCGGATCCGGAGCGCCGCCGCCTCGGCGGGTCTCTCCGAGGTCGCCTACCTGACCCAGGCGGAGGCCCTCGGGGCGTGGGGGTTCCCGCAGGAGCTCGAGCGGGCCGTCCACGAGAGCCGGACGAGCGAGGAGGAGGTCCGGGTCCGCCTCGCCGCGAAGAACCTGCTCTTCGGGTTCGGGACGTTCCGCGTGCTGGAGCTCGCCCCGCCCGCGTCCGCCGAGGGACGCGAGCGGCCTACGGGGGCTTCGCCAGCGGCACCGTCGTGAGCCGCTCGGCGACCTTCGCCTCCACCAGAAGCTTCGCCGCCTCGGCCGATAGCGAGAGGACGTCGTCCTCGCGGAGGTCGATCGTCTCGGAGCCGACCTCGAGAGGCCGCGTCGTGCGGACGACCCGCACGTACGTCATCGCCGACGGAGCGCCGGGGACGGCCGGAGGGGCCGGAACCGGCGACCGCGGACCGGCCGACGGCGGCGTCGCCCCCGGAGCCGGGGGCGACGGCGCGGGGGCCACGGACCCGGCCGGGCCCCCCGCGGGGGGCTCGAGGTACGGCGCGGACGTGCGCCGGAACTCGAGGAGCTGCCCGAGGAGGTGGTCGAAGAGCCCGTGCTCCTCGGCGAGAGCGTTGGGGAGGTCGCGCGGCCCGCCTACGCTCGCCTGGAACGCCGCCGAGAGGAGCTTCTGGGTCCGGGCCTCGAGGATGTCGCGGGCGACCTGGCTCGCGCGCTGGTAGGTCTGTCGGGAGATGTCCCCCTTACGGCCGGACGGGTTCTCTCGCAGGTCCACCTCGTACGACCGCCGGAGATCGGCAAGGTACCTCGCCGTGCTCGCGTAGAACTCCGGGCCGATCTTCGAGAGGGTCCGCGCGTTCGCCTCCGCGCGCCGCCACTCCAGCAGCTGCGAGAACGGGTCGGGCATGGGGGGGACGGGGACGGTCCGCCACGCCTATGAGAGTTGCGCGGCCTGCGGGGCTCCGTCCGGCCGTCGCGCGGCGGCCGCCCTGCTCTTTGCGCGGCGTCGGAGCACCCGAACCCCTCGACCCGTTCGAGGAGTTCGTAGAGCTGTGGGGAAAGCTCCTCGGCGAGGCCGAAGGCTCCCGCACGACCCTGGTGGTCGAGGGGGAGCGGGACCGCCAGGCGATCCGCCGCCTCGGTTGGGGCGGGCCGATCGTCGTGGTCCACCGCGGGAGGCCGATCTCGGCCACGGCGAGCGGCCTGGTCGCGTCACGGGGCAAGGTGATCGTCCTCACCGACTGGGACACGGAGGGAGGCCGCCTGGCACGCCGCCTGCGCGACTTTCTCGAGGCGGAGGACGTCCGGCTCGACCTCGACTTCCGCCGTCGCCTGGCGAGGATCCTCCGCGGCGAGCTCACGCATGTCGAAGGGCTGTTCGGGTGGGCCCGGCGCCAGGCGGAGCGCCGCGGCGAAACGCTGGACCGCCTGCTCGACCGGGCCGACGACCGGCCTACGGGATGACCTTGGTCTGGGTCCTTCGGGTCGGACGGCGGTTGCGGGCCCGCGACGGGCGGAACCGCTCGGCGCCTTTGCCCTTCCAGCGCAGGCCGCGGCCGGCGGCCCCGGCGCTGGTGAGGCCGCGGTAGACGCGGCCCTTGTGCGGCGGGTTGAGGATCCAGGAGATCCTGGGGTCGGCGACGATCTCCGGGTGGACCGGGTCCACGAGGATCACCTCGTAGAACTTCTGCTGGCCGTCCTCGCCGACCCAGTAGGAGTTGAGGACCTCGAGGTTCGGGTAGTGCTTCTGCGCCCGCTCCTCGGCGATCCGCTGGAGGCTCTTCGCGAGCGTCATCCGCAGGACACCCTTGTGCTTCGGCCGGCGCCCGGCGATGATCGCCCGCTTGCGCTGGCCGCCCCGGCGAACGCGGACCCGCACGACGACGTAGCCGCCTTTCGCGCGGTAGCCGACGGCGCGCGCCCGGTCGAGCCGCGTGGGCCGCTCGAGCCGCGTGACGGTGTGCTCGCGACGCCAGGTGAGCAGGCGCTCGTGACGGAGGGCGGCGCCCTCGTCCCCGAGCGTCGCGCGGAACGATTGACCGATGTAGCGGTACATCGAGCTGGTCATGGGAGGCCGCCGCTCATCTCGGGTCCACGTTATAATGGCTGCGGAGCGGGGACCGGCCCGGTCCTGACGAGGGCGGGCTCATCCCCCGCCGTTCGGACGGCCCGCGTCCCACGGCAGCTTCGAGGCCGGCGGCCGGATCACCTTCGCGGTCGCGTGGCTCTCGGTGGAGATCGCGCGCTCGAGGTGGGAGGAGATCTCGCGCACGAGCCGGTCCATGCGCCCGTGCTCGCCCGAGGGCACCTCGCTCGGCGCCTCCCAGACCACGGCCGCCCCGCCGCTGGTCGGGTAGAAGCGGAACACGAGCGAAGCGGCGGCGCCCGGGACCGCCGGGTTCGGCCGATCGAGCTGGCCGGTGAGCAGGCTCTCGTTGCGTTCGGGGAGGTCGTCGCGGCGCACGGCGTAGCCCAGGGTGGCGAGGTAGTCGGCGACGTACCCCGCGAACCGCTCCCGCCCGATCCCCCGCACCCTCAGCCAATCACCGTTGCCTTCGTTCATGCCGACCTCCCCGGTCCAACGCGCGCTCGAGGCTCGCCAAGACCCCGAGCATCATCCGGTACTCCGCCTCCGTAGGCGTAGCCCGGCCCATGAGGCGACGAAGCTCTAGGATTAAACCCCGTCGTTTGTGGACGGGGTAGGCGCACCGGACCGCCAGGGCGCCCAACCGCTCCAGGAGCAGCTCCTTCTCGCGCCCGTTGAGCTCGGTGAGCTCGGGGGCCGGGGTCGATTCGGGGTCGCCGGCCCCGCGTGCCCGGTGGAGGGCGTAAAGGACGATCGCGACGGCATGGGAGAGGTTGAGGGTCGGGAACTCGCGCCGGGCCGGGACGTGGACGAGGAGGTCGCACCGCGCGAGCTCTTCCCGGGAAAGGCCGTTGTCCTCGGGGCCGAAGACGACGGCGACCGTCCCGACCACGCCCCGGACGATCTCCGCGAACCGCTCGGGGCTGACCGAGCGGCGCAGGTAGGAGTTCGACCGGCCCATCGAGAGGTCGGTCGTCCCCACGACCAGGTCGGCCTGCTCGACCGCGCTCGCGAGCGACGGGGCGCGCGTGGAGGCGGCAAGCAGGGCGAGCCCGCCCATCGCCCGCCGGCGGGCCACCTGGCCCACGCGGGCGCGCGGGGCGACCAGGACGAGCTGGCTCGCCCCGAAGTTCCGGGCGAGACGGGCGGCCGCCCCGACGTTCCCGTCCTCCTTCGGCCGAACGAGGACGACCTCGATCCGGGCGCTCAGACGGTCGCCTCCTCCGCGAACAGTCGCCGGACCATCCACTCCGGGTCGAACGGCCGCAGGTCCGAGTAGCCCTGCCCGGTGCCGACGAAGACGATCGGCTTCTTCGTGACGTACGCGGCGCTCAGCACCGCGCCCCCCTTCACGTCGGCGTCCAGCTTCGTCAGGACGAGGCCGTCGATCCCGATCGCCTGTTCGAACAGGCGCGCCTGCTCCACCACGTCGTTGCCGGCGAGGGCGTCGCCGACGAACAGCGTGAGCGCGGGCGAGGTGACGCGGCGGATCTTCTTCGCCTCCTCGATGAGGTTCTCGTTCGTGTGCTGGCGGCCGGCGGTGTCGATCAGGACGACGTCGATCCCCTTCGCCTGGGCGTGCTTGATCGCGTCGAACCCGACGGCGGCGGGGTCGCTCCCCTCCTGCTGCCGGACGACGCGCACCCCGAGGCGCTCGCCGTGGACGAGGAGCTGCTCGATCGCCCCCGCCCGGTAGGTGTCCCCGGCCGCGATCACCGAGGAGAGGCCCACCGAGCGGAGCCAGACCGACACCTTCGCGACGGTGGTGGTCTTGCCCGTGCCGTTGACGCCGACGAACAGGATCACGAACGGCTTGGACGGGTGCGCGCGGACCTGCGCGGCGAGGTCGAGAGGCGGTTGGTTCAGGACCGTGCGGACCCCCTGCTCGAGGGCGCCTCGGACCACCTCCTCGACGTCCAGGCCTCGTCTGAGCTTGCGGCCCACGAACTCCTTGCGGACGTTCCGGCACAGCCGCTCGACGACCGGGAGGGCCACGTCGGCCTCGAGGAGGCCGATCTCGAGCGTGTCCAGAAGATCGTCCAGCGTGGCGTCCGCGACGCGCTTACCGAAGAATCCGTCCGCGAAGACCTCCTTTGAGCTCGCCGGACCGGCCGACGAAGGCGCCGGGGCCGGGGCGGGCGGCGCGGCCAGCGCCGGCCCGACTCGACCAGGGGAGATGGGGGGCGCGGGCGGCGCCGCCTCCTCCTCCCGCCGCCGCAGCCTAGCCTTGAGGGCCGCCCACATCGCCGCTCGCCTCGGCCGAGCGCGAGGCGGTCTCGAGCCGTCGCGACACGAGCTGGATCCGATCGTCGAGCGCGGCGATCTGGCCGTCCAGCTCACGAGCGGCCTGGTCCAGGCGGCCGACACGCTGCGAGAGCAGCTCGGTCACCTTCGGCCGGTCCATCTCGACGACGATCCCGGAACCGACCCCGAGCAGGACGGGAGCGGCGCGGTCGACCTTCCCTCGGACGTACGCTTCGCCCCCGAGGGGCAAGAGGAACTCGGTCGCGGCGTCGGCCCGGTCGATCCCTTCGAGGCTCTCCTGCGCCCGCGCGTGGTCCTGACGGGAGGCGACCAGGATCTGCCGCTGCTCGAGCAGCCCGCTGAGCTGGTTGCGGTAGGCGTCCAGCCGAACGAGGTCCTCCTCGACCTGCCGACGGGGGCTCGGCGTCGACGGTGTGCTCGGTGTGCTCATGGGCTGGGGCTCTCGACGATCGAGTCGATCCGGATCCGACGACGCTGGACCCCGTGACAGCCCCCGATCTCCGAGTACGCCCATTCGCGGGCGATCTCGGGCGAGGGAGCGTCGTGCTCCTTGGAGAACGGTTGCCAGTAGTCGCGGCGAGCGAGGAACGACCCGAGGACGCGGTACTTCGGCAACGGAACCCCTCCCGGGCGGCGGCACCCGGGCCCCCTTCTTAAACCTGCCGAGGATCGGTTCGGGCGGAAGCGAGGGGGCGGGGCCGGGCCGCAGGTCAGCTGGCGAGGGCCGCCACCTGGCTCCAGCGCGAGCTCACTTCCTCGTCCTGGAGCCCGACCGTGGGAGAGAAGACGACGGTCTCGCCCCATGTTGCACGGGCCCCTGGGTAGTCCTCGACCCGGAGGGGGAGGACGACCCCGTCCGCGCGGACCGCCTCCGCGATCGACGCTAGGCTGGCCTGCCAGGCCGGAGGTTCCGGCCCCAGCTCGGTGACGCGAGCGCCCGGGTCGAACCTGAGCAGGACGGCTCGGACGTACGGGCTTCCCGTCGGAGGCGCGGCGAGCGCGACGCGGCAACCGCGCTTCATCATCAGGTAGGCGCCGAGCGCGCCCCGCTCGCCGTCGACCAGGGCGACCAGGCGTCCCGCGACCCCGAGAGGGAGGCCGCCCGGACCGCTCAGGCGGTCGAAGTAGAGGTAGGTCCGGGGGCCTCGGACCTCGACGAACAGTTCGACGTCCGGCGCGGTGAGGTCGACACGCAGGCCGCGGTCGGCGAACGCCTCGAGGACGTCCGAGCCGAGGTCCCTGGCGAGCTCCTGGCTCGTGAAGGGGTGGCTGCCGGTCCGACGTGCCCGGACCGCGAACGAGGCCCCGGCGCCGAGCCGTGGGGAGGCGAGCTCGAGGAGCCTCTTCCGCAGTGCGTCGCGCTCGGTCGCCACCTCGTGAGCGACGCTGACCGACGTGACGCCAAAGATCCGCCGGAGGAGGCGGATCCCCTGGTCCGCGTCGGCGACCTCGGCGTAGAGATGCCCGCGGTCCGAGCGCAGCCTGAGCTCCAGCCCCTCCGCCACGAAATGCTGGACGATGTTGTGACGGAGCGCGGCCTCGAACTCGCGTCGCACGGGAGGCGACTTGAGCGCGAGCTCGCCGTACCGGACCAGCAGCAACCCCGGCATGAACGACCCTGACCAACCGTTAAGACGGACCCGACTGTAAAGCCCCTGCGAACCTTGGGCGCGGTGGGAACGTCTGGCCCAGCGTCGGTCGGATCGACCGACCCCTGGGCCGCTTGGACCGACGCGGCGACGGCCGGACTCGTCGAGGCGGCCCGATCGATCGGCCTCTCCCTGGACCCGACCACGATCGACGCGCAGCTGGAGGTCCTGGCGGAGCCGGAGCGGGACCTCGCCTTCCCGGCCCACCGGCTCGCCGCCCTCGCTCGCCGGCCCGCGGCGGAGGCCGCGGCGAGCCTCGCGGGCGCGTTCCGGCCAAGCGCCACGCTGCCGGACGTCACCAGCGAAGGCGCCTACGTGAACTTCCGTGTCGACCGGCGGGAGCTGGTGCGGGCCACGCTAGGGCTGGCGCTCGGACGAGGCCCGAAGTACGGCCATGGACCGCCGGGCGGGGCTCCCGTCTGCATCGAGCACACGAGCGCGAACCCCACGGGCCCGTTCCACATCGGCCGCGTTCGCAACGCGATCATCGGTGACACCCTTGCCCGCGCGGTGCGGGCTTCCGGGGCGCCCGTCACGACCCAGTACTACGTCGACGACATGGGTCGACAGTCGGCGATGATCACCTGGCTGTGGACCACCCCCGCCTCGGAGTGGCCCGAGCCGGTCCGCCAGGCCCTGGCCGGGACGGGGACTCCTCAAGAGAAGCCCGACCGCCGCCGGGGCCGCCCGTACCCTGCGTTCAGCGCCTACCTCAAGGAGCACGCGGAGACCGCCGAGCTCGTCGCGACCCTCGTCCGGCGGATCGAGGCCGGCTCGGCGCCTACCGAGCACACGGCGCTCGCCCGCGAGATCCTGGACGGCATGCTCGCGTCGCTCGCGCGCCTGGGCATCGGCTACGATGAGTTCGTCTGGGAGTCCCAGTTCGTCCACGACGGCTCCGTCGCGCGTGTCCTCGAGCGCCTGCGGAGGGCCGCGACCGCCGCTCGGGAGGACAACGGGGCCTGGGCGATCGACGCGCGTGCCTACGGGCTTCCCAAGGAGTCGGACCGGGTCATCTTCCAGCGCGCGGACGGCACCAGCCTCTACGTCACGAGGGACCTCGCCTACCACCTCGCGAAGTTCGCGCGGTTCGAGCGGGTGGTCGACGTCCTCGGCCAGGACCATCGGCTGCACGCCAAGACCCTCGACGCGCTCCTCGCCGAGATCGGCGAGGCCCGTCGCCCCACGTTCGTGATCTACCAGGACATCACCGCCCCGGAGGGCGGGCGGATGTCGACCCGCGGCGGCTCGGCCGTCTGGCTCGACGACCTCCTGGACGAGGCGCTCGAACGGGCCCGCGGGGAGGTCCTCCGGCGCCGCGATGACCTCGCCCCGGAGGAGGTCGAGCGGATCGCCGAGGCGGTAGCCACCGGCGCCGTGCGGTTCCACGTCGTCCGGGTCGCGCCCGAGAAACCCGTCAAGTTCCAGTGGGAGGAGGCGCTCTCGTTCGAGGGACGGAGCGGACCGTTCGTCCAGTACGCCTATGCTCGGGCCTCGAGCGTCCTACGACGGGGCGACGCCGATCGGCCCCCGTTCCCGTTCGACGCCGAGCGCCTCAAGGACCCGGAAGAGCTCGCGCTCGTGAGCGTCGTGTCGCGGTTCCCCCGCACCGTCGCCTACGCGGCACGGTCGTTCCACGTCCACGCGATCGCCGGCTACGCGCACGAGCTCGCCGACCGGTTCAACCGGTTCTACCACGCCGTTCCGGTCCTCTCCTCGGGGGACGACCGCCCCAGCCGGATCGCGCTGGTCGCCGCCGTCCGCCAAACGCTCGCGAACGCGCTCGGCCTGTTGGGGATCGTGCCGCTCGAAACGATGTGAGCGGCGGTATCGCAAGGTCGAAATAGGCGGTCCCGGTGCCGTGGTCGAGGACAGCCATGGCATCTATTCGGGAGGATTTCGGGAAGTTCATCACCAAGGGGAACCTCGTGCAGTTGGCGGTCGCCTTCGTCATGGGCGCCGCGTTCTCGGCGCTCGTGACCGCGCTGGTCGCCGACATCTTCACGCCCCTGATCGGAGTCGCCGGGAAGTTCGACTTCTCGAGCTGGAAGTACTCCGTCAACGGGAGCTTGTTCCAGCAGGGTGCATTCTTGAACGCGCTGATATCGTTCATCACCGTGGCCGTGGTCGTCTTCTTCGCGATCGCGCTGCCCTACCAGCGGTACACGGACCGCAAGGAGGCGAAGGCGCCGAAGGCGGCCCCGACGACGCGGCCGTGCCCGGAATGCCTCTCCTCGATCCCGCTCGCCGCGAAGCGCTGCTCGTTCTGCACCTCGCCGGTGGTGCCCGTCACCGCCCCGGCGAACTAGCGTTCCGGCGGACGCGCACGGTGGGGTCGCGGACGCCGGCGACGCGAAAGCCGCGGGCCCTCAGCCGGCAGGAGTCGCACCGCCCACACGGCGCTTGGCCCCCGGCGTAGCAGCTCCAGGTGAGCTCCCACGGGACCCCGAGTCGCTCCCCGAGGCGGACGATCTCCGCCTTCGAGAGGCCCTGGAGCGGGGCGACCACGCGGACCCTCCGACCGCCCTCCCGGGGCGACCGGATCGCCCGGCGGGCGAGGGCGTTGAACGCCCGGACGAACTCCGGCCGGCAGTCCGGGTACCCGGAGTAGTCGACGGCGTTCGCGCCGAAGTAGATCGTCCCGAGCCCGTGGCTCTCGGCGTAGCCGAGCGCGATCGCCAAAAGGATCGTGTTGCGGGCCGGGACGTAGGTGCTCGGAATCTTCCCGCTCGGGGCCGGCCGCTGCGGGAGCGGGGCCCGTGCCCGGGTCAGCGAGGAACGGACGAGCGAGCCGAGGGGCAAGCGCACCAGGCAGTGGACGGCGACCCCGAACCGACGGGCGAGGCGCCGGGCCGAGCGGAGCTCGCGGGCGTGGCGCTGGCCGTAGGCGAACGTGAGGGCGTGGACCGGAGGTGACCGCCGCGAGGCCAGGGCGAGCACCGTCGCCGAGTCCATCCCTCCCGAGAGCAGCACGACGCTGCCCCCTCCCTTCCGCGGGCTCACAGGTGCACTCCCGACAGGACGAGCCACGCCGCCCCGAGGGCGATCGCGGAGAGCATCCCGAAGAAGTTCGTGCTCCCCTTCGTGAGGATCCCGCGGTTCTCCAGCGCCTCGCCAAGGACCGAGTCGACCTGGCAGGCGACGAACCCCGTGACCCCGACGGCGGCCAGGAACACCTTCGCCGAGACGACCGGGTTCCCGAACAGCCCGAAGAGGCCGTAGCCGACCAGCGCCGTGCCCACCGACGCCGCCACCGCGAACATCTCCCCGACCGTCGAGATCCCTCCGTTCGTGCCGGGGGTCACCTGGCGGAACGAAAGGATGCTCACGGCCGAGCCCGTCAGCACGCCGAACTCGCTCGCGAGCGTGTCGGCCGCGGCGAACGCAAGCGCGCACGCGAAGAGGAGCGCGGCCGCGGCAAGCGGGATCCACGCCAGTCCCCCGGCGACGGCGATCACGGTCGGGAGGATGATGTGGGAGAGCACGTTGGAGACCCCCCGCTCGCCCGCGCGGCCCTCCTGGACGTGCCGCTTCGTCTTCTCCTCGAAGCGGTAGCGCGTGGCGAGCGCGCTGACGGCGACGAAGACGATCAGGAGGGCGAGGAAGCCGAACCCTCCGAAGACGACGATCACCGCCCCGAACGCCGCGGCGATGGCCGATGCCGCGGGGGTCAGGGCCCGCCCGACCGCAGCGACCGCGGCGAGGACCACGGTCGCGGCGATCCCGATAACGGACGCGAAGGCTCCGAGCACCCGGGACCTCCGCGGGCGGAGGAGGGGGGTCGGATAAGCCTTCGGCCGGCGCCCGTGCCGGCGTCACCCTCGCGCGAGCAGCCGAGCGACCGCCCCGGGGAACGAGGCCGCGGAAAGGTCCGGCACCACGTGCGCCCGGGCGAGCTCGCCGTCGACCTCGGCCTCGTGCCCGGGGGTCCTCACGAGCGCGGTGAGCAGACCCAGCCTCCGGCCCGCGTCGATGTCGACCAGACGGTCTCCCACGATCGCCGACGAGGCGAGGTCGAGCGCGAGGTCGGACCGGGCCCGCTCGAAGAGCGCGGTCCCCGGCTTGCGACAGTCGCACCCCCGCTCGGGAGCGTGGGGGCAGTAGTAGAAGGCGTCCACGCGCGCGCCCGCAGGGCCGAGGAGCTCGTTGAGACGCTGATGGAGACGCTCGACGTCGGCGGCCGTGTAGAGGCCGCGCTCGATCCCCGACTGGTTGGTGACGCAGACGACCAGCTCGCCGTGCTCGCGGACGAGCCGAAGGGCCTGTCCCACGCCCCGGAACAGCTCGAGGCGGTCGGCATCCTTGAGATAGTGCAGGTCCGGGTTGAGCGTCCCGTCGCGGTCGACGAACAAGGCCCGGCGGAGCGATCGAGGGCCTCGCGCGGCCTCCGCAGGGGAGGGCATCGCCGTTAGGAGGCCTCGCGCTCCTTAACGGTTCGGCTCGCCGAGCGGGATAGGCGGGGGGATGACCGGGGCCGAGGAGACCTTCGAACGGCTCGACCTGGCGTTCGAGAGCGCCCTAAGGTCCGTCGTCGAGCCGGGACCCCCGCCGGTCGTCCTGTTCTCGGGCGGGGTTGACTCCGGCCTCCTCGCCTGGGAGCTCCGGCGGGCGCGCGGCGCGTCGCTGGTCACGGTGGGGGTCGCCGGCTCGGACGACCTCGAGCAGGCGGCCCGAGCGGCCGATTGGATCGGCCTTCCCTGGGCGGGACGAACGCTGGAGGACGACGACCTCGCCCGGGTCGAGGAGACGGCCCGGCCCGAGCTGGTCGGGGTGCCGGGTCCGCGCCGCGGGATCTTCGTGGCCCTCGCCGCGGCGGTCGCCTCCGCGCCCCGGGGGCCGCTCGTTTGTGGCCAGGGAGCGGACGAGCTGTTCTTCGGCTACGCGCACTACCGGGGGCTCTCGGCCGAGGCGGCGGCCGCCCGGTCCTCGTCCGACCTTCGCGCTCTTCGGGAGGACGACTGGCCGAGGACCCTGCGGATCGCCGCGCTCTGGGGGAGGGAGGTCCTCGCTCCGTACCTGGACCCGGGGTTCGTGCTCGCCGCCTGCGGGATCCCTGCCGTCGAGCGGCTGCCCGGCACGCTCACGAAGGTCCTCTTCCGTCGCTGGGCCGTCCATCGGGGGCTCCCCGAGAGCCTGGCCCAGCGGCCGAAGCGGGCCCTCCAGTACGGCTCGGGGATCGACCGATGGCTGCGACGACGCCGCCCGCGGGCGCCCTAGCTCACGCGCGTGCCGGCCTCTCCTCGCAGCGCCCGGGGGAGCGACGGGATGTCGGTGATGATGAGCCGGCGTCCACCGCGGCGGAGGAACTCGAGCCCGGCCTCGACCTTGGGGCCCATGCTGCCCTCGGCGAACTCGCCGCTCTTCTGCCAGCGGGCGAGCTCCGCCCGGCTCACCTCGCCAAGCCACCTCTCCCCGGACCGACCGAAGTTCACGGCCGCCCCGGGAACATCCGTCACGATCGCGAGGCTCCCAAGGCTAAGCTCGGTCCCTACCAGGGCGGCCGCGAGGTCCTTGTCGATCACCGCCTCGACCCCCTCGTAGGTGTCGTGGGCCCGCCGGACGACCGGGATGCCGCCGCCGCCGGCGACGATCGGGATCCACTGCGTGCCGGTCCCGGACTCCAGCAGCTGCCGCACCGCGCGGCCCTCGAGCCAGCGCACCGGCCGGGGGGAGGGGACGAGCCTCCGCCAGCCGCCCCGGGCCACGTCGTTGACCAGGACCCAGCCGTGCTCCTTCCGGAGGAGGCGGGCCTCCGCCTCCGAGTAGAACCGCCCCACGGGCTTGGACGGGTGGCGGAACGCAGGGTCGCTCGACCGGACCTCGGTGCGGCTGATGACCGTCAGGACCGAGCGCGCCAGACCCGCCTTGCGAAGCGCGCGCGCCAGCTCGGTCTGGATGAGGTAGCCGATCTGGCCCTGGGTCTCTGCCCCGAGGACATCCAGGGGGCGGGCCGGCACCTCGCCCGCGCCGATCTCGTTCTGGCGGAGGAGGACCCCGACCTGCGGCCCGTTGCCGTGCGTGATCACCAGGGGAGAGGCCGTGCGGGCGACCTCCGCCAGCACCGGGGCGACCTTGGCCATCTGGGCTCGGGCCTCGCGCCAGGAGCCGTCGCCTCCGGCCTGCTGGAGCGCGTTCCCTCCGAGAGCGACCAGGACGCCCGTCATCGTCGGGTCCCGCCATCGAACCACCCCCACAAGAAGGGGCCGGGCGGAGTGGCGGGGAGCCGCCCCCCCTCGCCTTCCGTCCCCGGACGCCCCTTCGGGCGGCCGCCGCCCCGAGGCAGGGATAAATAGACGCCGCCACGTCGCCCGGTGTGACGGACGACAGTTCGTCGCTGTTCTGCCCTCTCGAGTTCCGCTACGGGCGCAAGGAGGTCCGAGAGATCTTCTCGCGAGGGTCGCGCCTGCGCCGCTCGCTTCGCGTCGAGGCGGCGCTCGCCCTCGCCGAGGCCGAGGTCGGCCTCGTCCCGACCGAGGACGCGGAGGCGATCGACCGGGCCGCCACGCCCGACCACGTCCACCTCGACCGGGTCGACCAGATCGAGCGCGAGACCCGGCACGACGTGATGGCGCTGACCCGCGCGCTCGCGGAGGCGGCCGGCCGGGCGGGTCGCTGGGTCCACTTCGGCGCGACGAGCGCCGACATCACCGACACCGCGCTCGCTCTCGAGCTCAAGGAGTGCCTGACGGTCCTGGACGCGGACCTCGTCCGCCTCGGCGGGGTCCTCGCCGCGCTCGCCCGCCGTCACCGCGCGACGCCGACCGTGGGGAGGACCCACGGCCAGCACGGCGTCCCCCTCTCGTTCGGCTACAAGATGGCCGTCGCCGCCGCGGAGGTCGGCCGGCACCGTCAGCGCCTGCGCGAGCTGCGCCCCCGCCTCCTGGTCGGCAAGCTCGCCGGCGCGGTCGGCACGGGGGCCGGATTCGGCGACAAGGCCGCCGAGATCGAGGAGGGTGTGATGCGCCGGCTCGAGCTCCGCCCGGACGAGGCTCCGACCCAGATCGTCGGCCGGGACCGATTGGCGGAGCTGACGAACCTCCTCGCCCTCGTCGCCTCGACCGCCGAGCGGCTCGCGACCGAGGTCCGCAACCTCCAGCGTACCGAGATCGCCGAAGTCGCCGAACCGTTCGACGAGGCCCGCCAGGTCGGCAGCTCGACCATGGCGCAGAAGCGGAACCCGATGCAGAGCGAGAACGTCACGAGCCTCGCCCGTCTCATTCGTGCGTTCGCCGTCCCTCCGCTCGAGAACATGGTCCAGTGGCACGAAAGGGACCTCTCGAACTCCGCGAACGAGCGGATCGTCATCCCCCACGCCATCGTCCTCACCGACGACATCCTGGGGAAGCTCGCGGACGTCTTCGCCGGGCTCGAGGTCGACCCGCAGCGGATGGCGGAGGCGATCGCCCAAGGCGGCGGGACGGCGATGACCGAGCAGCTGATGCTCGCCCTGACCGCAAAGGGCCTGGCCCGAGGAGACGCTCATGAGCTCTTGAGGAACCTCACGCGCGGCCACGAGGGCTCCTTCTCGCTCGCCGTTCGGGCGAAGGCCGACCCTACCGTGCGCAAGATGCTCTCGCCGGCGGAGGTGGACGCGCTCCTCGACCCGTCCGGCTACGTCCGCGCGGCCGCCGAGAAGACGGACCGGATCCTGGCGAGGGTGGAGCGGGAGCTCGCGCAGTGACCCGCCGCCGCCCCCCGTGGTCGGCGACCGTGCGGGTCGCGACCGGTCGGGGGGAGCTCGCCCGTTGGCTCGAGCAGGCCCTCTCGCCCGAGGCCGCCCGGGAGGTCCCCCGGGCGCGGACCACCCTCCGGCGCACCGCGTCGGGGATCGAGCTCCGCGTGGAGGCGATGGACGCCGGGGCGATGCGGGCGGCGCTCAACACCTACCTCGGATGGGTAGCGCTCTCGCTTGCGACGGTGGGGGCGGCCGCCGGACAGGGTCCGGGGTCGCAGGGGCCCCCTCCCGCCGAAGCTCTTATCTCTCGGTCCCGGTGAGCCGCGCCGTGGCGCTACCGGCGAAGCTGCAGAACGACCTCAAGCAGTTCCAGCGGCTGCAGCAGGAGCTCGCGACCGTGCAGCAGCAGCACCTGCAGCTCGACCTGAGGCTGCGCGAGATCGGCCACACGCTGGACGAGCTGAAGACCGTGCCCGAGGAGGCGACGGTCTACCGGCCCATCGGCAGCCTTCTGGTGAAGGCGAAGTCGCGCAAGGAGGTCGAGGACCTCCTCGGGGAGGAGAAGGAGACGCTCGAAGTGCGACAGAAGGCGGTCGAACGCCAAGAGAACCACCTGAAGGAGCGCTACACGTCGATGCAGCAGGACCTTTCGCAGCAGCTCCAGGCCGCGGGCGTCCGACCCGAAGGGGCGGACGAGACCGAGGGCTGAGCGGCCCTAGGACGCGCGCCGGGTCAGCCGGTCCGCGACCTCGACCAGCATCGGCTTCCTCGCCGCGGGGATCTGGCGGCTCCGGTCCAGCCGGCGCAAGGCCCCGGCGGTGAGCGCGGTGATCCTCTTCTCCGAGTAGGCGAGCGACCCGCTCGAGCGGAGCGCCTCGCGCGCCCGCTCGACCTCGCCCGTCGTGGCGTCCGGGTTGCCCAGCACCCGCCGGATCGCGGCACGATCCGCCGCGGAGCCGTCACGCCACGCGCGCACGACCAGGAGCGTGCGCTTGCCCTCGACCAGGTCGTTGGCGCTCTTGCCGATCTGCGCCGCGTCGAACCCGGCCCCCAGGACGTCGTCGCGGAGCTGGAAGGCGATGCCGAGGTCGGTCGCGACCGACTCCAAGTCGACCAAGGCCGCCGGGCGCGCCCCCGCGAGGAGCGCGCCGATCCGCAGGGGGGAGACGACGGTGTAGACGGCGGACTTGAGCCGGTGGACCTCGAGGACGTCCCCCTCGGTGAGGCGGGACGGGTCGAGCGTGCCGTTGCGAAGGTCCAGCAGCTGGCCGTAAGCGGTCAGGCGGGTCATGCGGACCAGATCGCCGAGGGCGGCGAGACGCCGCGCGGTGGTCGCGCGGGCGTCCAGGACGCCTCCCACGGCGAACGGCTCCTCCAGGTCGCCGAGGGTGATCGCCACACCGACCCCATAGTCGTCGCTCGAGCCCACGCCGTGCCCCCTCGCGTGGAGGTCGGCGACCTCGCGATGGACCGTCGGCCCCCCGCGTCGCGTCCTCGCGTGGTCGATGATGTCGTCGTGGACCAGCATCCAGCTCTGGAAGTGTTCGAGGGCGGCGGCGGCGGGGATCGCCGGGGTCGGCGCCCGCCCGGACGCGAGGTGGTAGCCGGCGAGCACCAGGAGGGCGCGGAACCGCTTACCCCCGCGGAGCGAGAACTCGCGGTTGAGCGCGAGGAACGGGCGGACCCCGGACGGGGTCGACCGCCGCACGGCGTCGTACGAGCGGGCGAGCCGTCGCTCGACGGCGGGAAGGTACCGAGAGAGTTCGGCGAGGTCCACGGCGAGTGCGTCTGGACAACCAGCGTATTTATGTCTGGCCGCCTGCGCCAAGTGATGGCCAGCACGCCGTTCATCGAGTTCGCCTCAGCCCTCGTCCAGGCGATGGGCCAGCGGCTCGACGCCGCGAAGCCCACCGACGAGGGGCTCGTCCTGCGGACGGGCGATGGGTTCCTGTACGCTTTCCTGGAGGACCCGGCCCGGGTGTCGCTCGAGGCGGTCCGCAAGCTCGTCTCCGGGGAGGCCGGAGGATCCGCCCGGCTCGTCGTCCTGACCCCCGGCCGCCTCCCGCCGGTCCTGGCCCAGGAGCTGGGACGCGCCGGCGGCACGCTGGTCGAGGGAGCGCGCTTCGCCGAGCTCGCCCGCCAGCTCGGGCTGGGGAGCTGGGTCGGCGAGGAGCCCCGGGCCCGCCCGCCCGACGACCGCCGGCTGCTCCCGAGCGCCCTGCAACTGGACGACGTGATGCACCGGGCCCGCGTGTGGCTCGAGTGGGGCGTGCCCGCCCTTGCCCTGCGCTTCTACCGCCAGGCGATCGACCTGAAGCCCGAGTTCGGCCCGGCGAAGGCCGGCCTCGGGCGTGCCCTCCTGGCGCTCGGGCTGCCCGACGACGCCGACCGGGAGTTCGACGAGATCCTCGCCTCCCGCCCCCAGGACGTGGACGCACGGCTCGGGAAGGCGGCCGTTCTCGGCGCCCGCTCCCGGCCCAAGGAAGAGGTCGCGCTGTACCGCAAGCTCCTGGAGGAGGACGCGGCGCGCTCGGAGGTCCGAGCCCACCTGGTCGCCGCCCTGGTCGACCTCGGCGACTGGCGGAGCGCTCGGATCGAGATCGAGGCGATGCTCACCCGGACCCCGGAGGACCCCCAGCTCAGGTTCCTCCACGGCGTCGCCCTGGGGCGGACCGGCTCGTCCGCCCTCGGAGCGGCGGACCGCGACGAGGCCCGGCGCCTGGGGTTGCCTTACGAGCGCGAAGTGGCGCTCTGCCAGCACCTCGGCCTACCCTCGCCTCCGCGTCCGGTCGCCGTCGAGGTCCCGCCTCCCCCGGCAGCCCGACGGGCGCCCGCCGCCCCGCCGGCGTCGAAGCCGGTGCCTCCGCCGGAGAAGGCGAAGAGCCGCCGGGTCCCGTCCCCCGCCCACCGCGCGGCCCGCAAACGTAAGTAGCCCGCCTCCGACTCGAAGCGCCGGGGAGCGCGGACGTGCGGATCGTGTCGGTCCTGCCGAGCGCGACGGAGATCGTCTGCGCCCTGGGCGCACGGTCGGAGCTCGTGGGCCGGAGCGCCGAATGCGACTGCCCCGCCGACGTCCGCGACGTTCCCGTGGTCATGGCGGCACGCACCGACGACCGCGACCGACCGTCGGCGGAGATCGACCGGAGGGTGCGCCGAGCCCGGGCGGCCGGGGAGAGCCTCTACGAGCTGGACGTCGAACGGCTCCACACGCTGCGGCCGGACGTGCTGCTCACGCAGGACCTCTGCGGCGTCTGCTCGGTGACCGGCGAGGAGGTCGCCGTGGCGTGCTCGGCCGCCGGCGTGTCCCCCAGGATCGTCTCCCTGGCTCCGCGCACGCTGGAGGAGGTCTGGGCCACGTTCGAGACCGTCGGGACGGCCATCGGACGGACTGACGAGGCTCGACGCCTCTTGTCGAACCTCCGCAGGAGAACCCGGCCGGTGGCCCCGCGGTCGACGGCCCGGGTGGCGGTCGTGGAATGGCTCGACCCGCCGATCCTGGCGGGCCTGTGGACGCCGAACGTGGTCCATGCCGCCGGGGGGATCCCGCTCGGTCCGGCGTCGGGGACCCCCGGGCAGCGGACGACCTGGAAGGAGGTGGCGGCGCTCGAGCCCGACCTTCTCCTCCTCAGTCCGTGCAGCTTCTCCGTCGACCGCACTTCCGCGGAGCTCGCCGACCCCGGGGTCGCGCGCCCCCTCCGCGGGATCGCCCCCGCGCGCGGGACCTACGTCGCCGATGAGGCGTTCTTCAGCCGCCCAGGCCCGCGGCTCGCCGACGGGGTCGAGCTCGTCCGGGGGTTGCTGCGCGGAGAGGAGCTTCGGTCCCCGATGCCGGTCGCGCGGTGGAGCGCGACCGGCCAGGAGGCGGTCGCGTGAGCTGGAGCGGCCCGTTCAGCTACTCTTGGAGCCCGCCGCCGCCCAAGCGCCGGCTCTCGACCTCGAGGACCGAGCTCCTCCACCTCGGGATCGCGTATGTCGTGCTGACCGGCTGCCTTCTGCTCGTCTTCTCGGGAGACAGGTACCTCGGAGGCGGGCTCGCCGTCCGTAACTTCGCCGGCATCAGTCCCACCCTGGCCCTTTTCGCTGCTCTCGCGGCGCTCACCGGCTTCGTGGCCCACGAGATGGCCCACAAGATCGTGGCCCAGCGGCAGGGGTTCTGGGCCGAGTTCCGGATGTCCACCTACGGGCTGATCATGGCGGTCGTCACCTCGGTCCTAGGGTTCATCTTCGCCGCGCCCGGAGCGACGCTGGTCGGCGACACCGGAGGGATGGACCGACGGAGCTGGGGGCGGACCAGCCTTGCAGGCCCGATGACGAACGTCGCTTTCGCCGCGATCTTCTACGGGGCCTCCATCGCGGTGTACCTCGCCGGTTCGGTCCTCTTCGTTTGGCTGCTCGCCCTCGCGTTCATCAACGCATGGTTCGGCACCTTCAACCTGTTCCCGTTCGGCGTCCTCGACGGGCGCAAGGTCTACCGGTGGGATCCACGCATCTGGGCGGGCGCGATCGCCCTCACCCTCGCCGCGACGATCTTGGCTGCCCTCGCCCTCTACTACTTCGGTACCCCGCTGCTCTCGCTCTGAGCGGTGGATGCGATGACGGCTCCTCGGATCGTGGACCTCGGCCTCGGTCGGAAGCTGATCGACCTCGACTTTCGGGACACGGAAGGCCTGGTCGCCTGCTACCTGCTCCCGGAGCCCGACGGATGGGCGATGGTCGAGACGGGCCCGACCTCCTGTCGGGCGGCGCTCCTGCGAGGCGTCGCGGCGGCGGGCGTCGAGCCGGCCGAGGTCCGCGACATCCTCGTCACCCACATCCACCTCGATCACGCCGGGGGGCTGGGCGCAATCGCGGAGGGCTTCCCGAACGCCCGCCTCCACGCCCACGAGCTCGGGATCCCGCACCTCGCGGACCCGTCACGGCTGGTCGCCAGCGCGCGGAGGGTCTGGGGCGACGCTTCGGACCAGCTCTGGGGCCCGGTCCTGCCCGCCCCGGCATCGCGCCTCCACGCGCTTCGCGGTGGAGAGAGCCTCCCTCTTCGAGGCGGAGAGCTCAGGGTCCTGGCGACTCCCGGCCACGCCAAGCACCATCTGTCGTTCTTCGACACGGCGCTGCGGGCGGTCCTTACGGGGGACAGTGCCGGCGTCCGCCTCGAGCGCTCGTCGCGGATCCGGCCGGCCGTCCCTCCCCCGGACCTCGACCTCGGACAGCTGTTCGCCAGCCTCGAGCTGATGCGTCGTGCCGAGCCCCGGCTCCTCCTGCTCAGCCACTTCGGAGCGACCCCGAACGGGGCGGCCGATCTCACGACCTACCGCACCGTGGTCGAGCGCTGGCGGGACGTCGCGCTCGCCGCGGCCCGCGAGCGCCCCGAGGCGCCTTTCATCGCGGTACGCCTGGCCGAGGCCGACCCCCCCGAACCGAGGGACCTTTCCTCGCTGGTCTCGGACTACGAGGTTGCCGCCCAGGGTCTCCTGCGCTACTTCCAGACCCACGGTGACCTCCCCGGGACGTCCACGTGAGCGGCCTCGACCCGCGGTCGCGGGCTGTCGCCACGGGAATCCTCCTGGTGGCCCGCGTCGTCTACGCCTACAACTGGTACGATGTCGGCGGCGTCCTCCCGCTCCTCGGGGCGCGGTTCGGCATCGGAACCGTCGAGCTGGGGATCGTCCTCTCGGCGTTCCTCCTCGGGGCGGCGGTCTTCCAGCTCCCCGCGGGCTACGTGGCGATGCGGTGGGGCGCCCGCAGCACGTCGATCACCGCCCTGGGCGTGATGGGGGCGTTCGCGCTCGCCTCGGCCGCGAGCCCGAATTGGATGGTCCTCGCGCTCCTAAGGTTCGGCGCCGGCGGCGGAGCCGCCTTCTTCTTCGCGCCGGCGCTCGGCCTCGTGACTGCCTACTACCCCAGCGGCCGGCGCGGCTTCATGGTCGGCGCGTTCATCGCCGGGTTCAGTGTCGGTTCCGGGATCGGGCTGTTCGCGAGCGCCTACCTGGGCCCGACCGTCGGCTGGTCCGTGCCGATCGGCCTGGGGGGCGCCCTCCTCCTCGGGGTGGCGCTCGTCTCCGTGCTCTTCCTCCCGCGGACGCCGAACGAGACGAAGACCCCCGTCCGTGGGCTTTGGGGAGCGTCCCGGCCCGTGCTTCGCTCCCCCGGGCTCTGGGGCGTCGCGTTGGGCGGGGGTGGGCTATGGGGAGGCTACTACATCGCTGCCCAGTACTTCGTGAACTTCGCCCACGTGGTCCACCCGAGCTGGAGCCTGGCGCTCGCCGCCGCCGCGCCGACCGTGATGATCGCCGTCGAGGTCCCCGGCGGACCCTTCGGGGGCCGGCTTGGCGAGCGCTCGCGGGACATGCGTCGCGCGCTCGTCGCCTGGGGGATCGTCGCGGGCATCCTCCTGGTCGCGGTGCCTTTCCTGTCGCTGGGGACCGAGCTCGCGGCGTTCGCCGTGCTCGGCTTCTCCGACGGGGTGACGTTCACGCTCCTGTACCTCATCCCGATGTACCTTCCCGAGGTGATCGGCAACCGCGTCGCCCTCGGTCTCGCGCTGGTGAACTTCGTCCAAATCCTCATCGGGGGCGCGATCGCCCTGGGGTTCGCGTTCGTTGCCGCGACCACCGGCTACGTCGGGGCGTGGATCTTCGCGGGAGCCGCGACCGTGGCGTTCCTGCCCGCGCTCGTGCTCGCGAACCCCCCGGACCGGCGAGCAAGCTCCGGCGTGCCCGCGGGCTGAAGGCGGGCGCGACCTCCTCGCGGGCCTAACCCGCTTCCCCGGCGGGCAGCGGCCGAGGCTTGCCTTGGACCGCAATCTCGGGACACGACGTCGAGCAGAACCCCCTTCTTGTAGCCGGTCGAATTGGCCCGTCGCAGCCCCGTGGTGTAGCGGCCAAGCATGCTGGCCTTTGGAGCCGGCGACAGCGGTTCGAATCCGCTCGGGGCTACCTCGTATACAGGGCGTATACCTTAATAATCTGGGGTCCTTGAGGCACTGTATGCCTCCCGCTCGCGCAGCCACAAAGTGGGACCCCGACCCTGCCGATCCGACCATTAGTCGATGGCGGGAGAACCTCCGGCGCGGCAGCGTCGCGACCGGCGATGCGTGGTTCCGGGCGCTCCGACGCTTTTGCGCGGAGTCCGAACGCACTGCCCAGGAATTCCTGGAGTTCAAGCCGAAGGCCCTCCGCGACCTCTTCATGGACTTCGCCGCGGCCGATGAGAGGCGAGGGGCGAGCGGGTCCTACACGGCGTACACTCTGAAGGTCGCAAAGAACTGGCTTCGGTTCAACGGAATCACGCCCCCCTCCGGCGTGAAAGTCAAGGCCGCGGACCGGGTCTTCGAGGAGACCGCCCTCTCCACCGAGCAGCTGCGGGCGGCGTTCAACTCGGCCTCGCCTCGTGAGCGGGTCGCAATCGCTCTCGTCGCGCAGAGCGGGGTACGGCCCGAAGTTATCGGATCGTTCGAGGGAGCTGACGGATTGCGCTTCCGTGACCTGCCGGAGCTAGTCATCGAAAAGAGTTCGGTCCGACCGGAGAAGGCTCCCATGGTGGTCGCCGTCCGGCCGGAACTCTCGAAGGCGTCACACCGGTACATCACCTTCATCGGCGCGGAGGGAACCAGGATTCTCGTCGACTACGCCCAAGCTCGACTCGCCGCCGGGGAGCGGATCGGACCGGATTCTGCGGTCTTCCCGCCCGAGCGGGCCGATCTGACCGAGCGCACGTTCGTGCGAACCACAAAAATCGGCGACGCAATACGCCACGCGTTCCGTGGCGCGGGCCTGACGAACCGCCCGTACGTCTTGCGTACTACGGCAGCGAGTCGGTTTGCCGAGGCCGAGAATCGAGGTCTCGTCCCGCACGCGTTCTGGCAGCATTGGATGGGCCACACCGGAGATATGAGCGCGCGCTACTCGGTCAACCGAGGGCGCATCCCGGCGTCGCTGGTGGACGAGATGCGCGCCGCGTACAAGCGCTGCGAGCCGTTCCTCTCGACGGTGCCGACGGTGGGCGACGCGGACCGGCAGAAACGGACCTTCGAGTTCCTTCTCCGATACGCCGGGGTGACCGAGGCTGAGCTGGCGAAGCTCGATCTTGACGCGATGACGAACGACGAGATACTGGCGGTAGCCGAGGCGGCCCGGGTCAAGGCCCAGAGCGCCCCCGTGAGGTCCGGGCAGAAGGCGGTGCCAATCTCAGAGGTCCGCCCCATGCTCGATGCCGGGTGGGAGTACGTAGCGCCGCTCGGCCCGGACCAAGCGGTTCTCCGGCTGCCCCCGTCCCAGGGTCTGCCGCCCCTGCGCTAGCGAATCTCCCGAGCCCGGTCCGGGGCACCCACCGGCACCGACTGCTGAAAGAACGTCGGGAGCGACCTGCCGTCGGTAACGTAGAAGACCCCGTCAAGTCGAGCTCTGCGTCCTCCCGTCGTGAATTCGATTTTGACGTCACACAACGTCCCGCTGCCCTCCGGGCTGGAATCATAGGTCTCGACCTCGTCCTCAGGCCAGGTAACCTCCACCGATTCCCCAGGGCCGATGCGCGGTATGTAATCCTCCGACTTGCCCGCGATCAGAACCCGTACCTCCAACGCCTCCTCAGGACCATAGTTGTGCACGTAGAGCCGTGGCTCAGTTTGCGCCGGCTGAGGGTCACGGACCGCCCCGGACGCTGCCAAGAGGTCCCACCGCTGATGGCTTCCGATAGGCCATAAGACGATCTCGCGGGTGGGGCGGGTACCTGGACCGGCCGCGGATCTGTCCGGGTTCTCACGCAGGACCCTGCCAATGTAGTCGAGGCGGGAGCTTGGTACCGTTGCTCTCGCGATCCACTCGGTGTACACTGCCCCGAAACGTTTCCTCACGACCTCCTCGACCTGGGCACGGGACGGTCCCTCCGGGAGGTCGCGCAAAGCGTACAGGATTGCGTCGCGAACGCGGTGACGGAGGTCGCCGCTTAGCTTCCCTTTCGACCGACCGTCTACAGCGCGATTGTCGGTAGGACTACCGACAATCTCCGCTGGCAGGGGCTGACGTGGAAACACCGCATCCCTCCGACAAACCGCCGACCACCCGAGCATATGCTGGGGGCTAGTTAATGCCGGGCAGGACAGAACGGCGCGTAGGCGCGAACGGGGCGAGTCAATCGCGGTACGTCGTATTGCCCAAGGTCTGGTGCGACGGGACGGGGATCGGAAAGGGTAGCCACGTCGAGCTGCTTTTCGACGGAATTCTGGTAGTCGTACCACCGGGAATGAAGGCGGCCGCGAGCCGGGTCTTGGCGGCGCTGCACGGCGGTGCACGGTGACGAGCCACCCGCCGGACGAGCCGGTGCAGACCGGGGAGCTTCGACGGCAGATCGCAGCGCGATACCCTCCGGGTCATCCTCTGACGATTGCGACCCAGAATCTGCCCGAGACGCTGCCCCGGGCCTACTACCTCGCCCTGCTGCGTGCGCTGCTCCCGCTTGCCCGGATTCGCGAAAGTCCATGATAGGTGAGGCGGGAGGCCAGGTCCCCGACCCGATACCTGGCCCTCGAACGGGCGGGTCCTCCATGATCGCGCGGTGGGTGGAGGCCGGCGCCCTCGCGGAGATTCTCAACTTCGCCGCCGAACACGCCCGTGCTCGGCGAGCCCCGGACGTCGGGGTCCTTCACGATGACCTGGTCGCCACCTACTACGGGTGGCCGCTGAAGCAGAGGAGCGGGAGCGCGGCAATCCACGCCGTGGCGCATCGGCGAGGTCTAACCGCGTACGGCATCGACTACTCCGTCGAGCAGGACGAGCCCGTCGGCTACCTCGACCCTCTGCCACTCGCCGAGCACCTGGAGAGTATCGTTCGGACGAAGCATCGGGGGTACTCACTCCTCGTCCTCGTTTGGGGGGCCCACACCCATTTGATCGTGCGGTTCAATTCGACGTTCTACCTCGGGTTTCAAGGGAAGACCGGGTCCGGCAAGGGCACCGCGATCGAGGCATGTGTCTCCCTGACGCCCAACGGGGTCGTCCTCTCCGATGCGACCGACGCCTACCTGGCGTCGGTCCTGAACGAGGGACGGGCGATCGGGCTGGAGGAGTGGGATAGCCTCGTCCGCAAGAACCCGGGGATCGAGGCCCTCCTGCGGAACGGGTACCGGCGGGGCGCGACGCGCGGGATCATGGTCCAGAAGGGTCAGGGCAACAAGTGGGAGGAGACGACACTCTCCCTGTTCGGACCCAAGGTCTACGACACCCATACCGGACCGAGCGGCCACCTCTTGGGTCGCTCCATCATCATCCCGATGGAGCCGGATGACTCCGTCGACCGTGCCCTCGATGCCGAGGACAAGTCCGAGCGGTTGAAACCGATTAGAAAGGCGCTAGCCGGGCGGGCGAAGGGGGCGCTCCTCGAATGGTCCCAAGAGCGCGTGGACAGCCACCTTCGCTCCGCGGAGTTCCGAACCCGTGTCGCTGCGATGGGCGGCCACACCGGCCGAGACCACGTGGTCGCCGCCCTCGTGCTGCTAACGTGCGACATGATGGGGTGGGACCTGGCCGGGGAGCTCCGACCCATCCTGTCCGGCCGCACGACTATCGACGAGTTCGGTCTGGAGATGGAGGTAATCGAGACGATTCGCCGGATAGGCGGTGACATCCCGCCGGAGGGCGAACTACTCACCGATGGTCTCCTGGGCAGCCTAAACAGACACCGGCAGGAGACGGGGGTGACCTCCCGCCTGACCGCAAAGGGCCTCGGGGGAGCCCTGCGTGAGCTGGGATTCAAGAGGGGGGAGGAGTGGGACCGAGCGAAGGCAGGGCCGAACCGTGACCTGACGGTCATCCGACCGTACAGGGTCCTTCGCGAGTGGTCCGGCCGCCTGGCCACGCCCTCCGATTCTGCCTGTCCATCCCGCCCATCCTGCCCATCACCTCAGGACGAGATGGGCGCGATGGGCACCTTGGGCGGGCAGAACGCCGACCCCGCCCCATTCGACCCGGAAGACCTGTTCGCCGGAACCCCGACCAGGGGTGACCGGGCTCGCCGCCCCGAACCGGCGTGCCGCGGCCTACCGCAGACGGAAATCGACAGGACTGGGGCTCAACTTGGGCCATCAATCACGTACCCCGACGGGCGCGTCACTGATCGCCGCACGGGCGAAGTGATTGCTTACCCCAGGGACTGGCCAAGCTTCGCGAGGGACCGACCGACCGACGGCGGAGGGCCATGACCGGCGCAACACCGCGCGCCCGCCCGGCGACCGACCCGGTACACCCTGGACCCCAGCTCATTTCCCCGGTGCACCGCCCCACCGGGGAGCCCAGGGCAAACGTTGCGCTCCACTTTCATCGGGACCGCGGCTGGTACCTCTGCGACCAGTCGTACGTCCTGGGGAAGCGTCGCCACCTTGTCCGGGAGACGTATGGCAGGTCCCGCCCAACTCTTTACGCGCCCGAACTCCGGTCCGGGATTGCGGAGGACGTCCTCCCCCGCCTGCCTCCCGGGTCGTTCGACCTAGTCTATCTCGACCCCCCGTACGGGACCACCTCCGCGGATTGGGACCGGGTCCCGGACTGGAACTGGCTCGGAGCCGAGGTCGCTCGGCTGCTCCGGCCAAACGGGCAGGCTATCCTCCACGGAGCGGGAGCCATGGCCCTGGAGGCCGCGGCGACCTTCCTGGGATACCTAGACCATCGATTCCAGGTCGTATGGGTCAAGGGACGTACGGGTGGCCCACTGCGTAGCTCCCCCTGGCTCAGCGATTACGAGCCCCTCCGGGCCCACGAGATGATCCACGTCTTCAAGCGGAAGGACGCCCGGGTCGGTGACCTCACCTTCAACCTGGGCGCGATGCACCGCCGCGGCAAGCCCTGGCACGCGATCAAGTGGAAGGGCCCGGCCCACCACGGGTCGTACGGGGTCGACGGTCGGGAGTACTCCTCCGATGGCTGGCACTACCCGGTGGATGTGGTCTTCTCCCTTCCCGCGACGGAGGGGGACCTGTTCGCGGCCAAGCCCGAGGACCTCGTCACCGTCCTCATGGCGACCCTTACGAAGCCCGGGGACGCGGTCTTGGACCCGTACGCGGGCTCCGGGACGACCCTGAGGGTCGCTCACAAGCTCGGACGCCGCTCGCTCGGGATCGAGGCGTCTCCGCAGTCTTGGGCCATCCTGACACGGAACCTCGGTGGAATCGGGCCTAGGCGGGCGACATGGCGCGGACTCGGACGCAGTACCGGACAGAGAGTACGGCCTCGAGGCAACCCGCGGAAGGGGTAGGTGGGGGTCTCCGATGAATGCAGATACTCGTCCCCCTACCGTTCCGTACTCGCCTAATAATCCCAGGGCCGTCGATACTCGAAGGAGTACCGCACACCGGGCGCCGCCGTTACAAAATTCTGGTGACACCGATACCGTAGGGGGCGGCCCCGGGCCGAAAGCCTACTCGTCGCGGGGGGGTCCGTGACCGCCTCGGGAGCCGGGGATTCCGCGCATACCCCCCAGTTTGGTGCAAGTGTAAGCCGAGATCCTTCGGACACCCCCACCAACCATGTTCAGGAACGGAAGGAGGATGGGAGGAACGACCCCGCTCTGACGCGAGAGGGACCTACGCGGCCCTCTGGATCCGCCAATCTGGCGGCCCTCTACCTCCGAGTATCGACCCAGGACCAAGACCTCGCCGGTCAGGAACGGGACCTCCGGGCCGAGGCCTCCCGGCGGGGTTGGAGCGTTTCCGGGGTCTATGCTGAGAAGGTCCCCGGGACCGGCAAGGTCCAGCGGAAGGAGTACGAGCGACTCCTTGTCGACGCCCGGAAACCGGACCGTCCCTGGAACCGTCTCCTCGTTTGGTCGCTGGATCGCTGGTCTAGGGAGGAGCGTTTCAGCAGGGCGGTTGGAACCATCGAGGAGCTAGAGCTGATTGGCGTGCGCTTCCACTCACTGCGTGAGCCGATGCTCGACTCGAGCGAGGACGGGACACCCAACATGGGCAGGGACCTCCTCCGTGCGATTCTGCCGGTCATTGCGAGCTTCGAGTCCCGGCGGCGGTCGGAGCGAGTAAAGGTGGCGATGCAGCAAATCAAAGACGGCCTGCGACCCACTCGGTCGGGTCGCCCGCCGGGACGACCCCCGCGTATCACGCCTCACTAGCTGGTTGAAATCCTCGCAGCCAGGTCGACCGGTTTAACGTGGAACCAAGTGGCCCAGAAAGTCGGTCTTCCGGCCGGTTCCTGTAGGAAGGCGGCCTCGCTCGCCCGCAGGGGGCTTGCCTGCCACCTGAGCGCTGCCTTTCGGAACACCTAGGTCGGGAAGAACGGTTCCGACCTTCTAGCAGCCAGTTGGTCTAGGACTGAAGCAATCGACGTATCCCAGTTTGTCACGAACTCATCACGTCGAGACCACCATGTTATCAGGTTGACCAACCCGCGAGCTGTCACCGCCGCCTCGAAGAGCGTTATCCGCGTTGTAGTCCGATGGGCTGCCGCGTTCCTAAGGTTGATGGCGCGCTCCAGGTTCTCGAAAACCTGGTCGGGGAACAGCGGGTGGGTTCGCGATGTCAGATCCGAATAGCTTCGCTCGAGTGAAGAAACTCGGGTGGCGGTTTCCTCGACGTGGTCCAGCAGGTGCTGGACAGCGATAAGCCCATTCTTGAGGTGCAAATCACCCTGCGCCGTTATCGCCTCACCAACAGCTCTGCGATGGTCATGCCCCGTCACCCTCCGTGCGTCCGGCCTATCCCGCTTCATATGGGAATGGGCTTTACTCGCCAGCTCCTTTAGCTCGCCTCCGAGTGGTTTTGTGGGGGCCTTCTCTCTGAAGCATTGCTCGTACACCTCACTCAAGAGTAGCTCCATTGCGAGTCCCGAGTCTCTAATCGATTCCTCCGGCCGTCCATGCATCGCCTCGTCGATGGCGGCCCTGATGTCTCGCCGGACACGAAGATCATTGCTGAGTCTGTACTTGCTTTCGTAGATGAGCAAGAGCTGAAGGTACGGCGCAAATACCGTCTCCTCAGGAGTGTAGATCTTCTTCAGTGAGGTTTCAACTAGCGCAGAACTTGCGGCTGCGCGGTCGGTGGCGATTTGCGCAAGCCTTCGCAGCGTCTCCTCGCTGAGGCTTAGCGCAGTGAGTTCAGTTGGTGACTCGCCGCCTAAAGTGAACTGCTGCGGAACACGAGTAGAGGCAAAGCCCGGGTCGTTCTCGGCCTCAAGCAGCTTCAATCCGGGGAATCGCCCTTTAAACTCGATCACTAGAGCGTCTGGTTCCCCGGTTCCTCTAGCCTCCGCTAAGCCGGCCCCGATTAGCCCAGCGATCCCCGCCTGAGCGCCTACGCCAGCACGCTTGCTCGGGCGTGAATAGAAGGCGCCGTACGGCATCCGCCGCCGGAGGTTGAGCGTGGCCTTGGCTCGGAGCGCTTTCGCCTCTTCGTCGGTGCTGGAACCCGAAACGGTTGCCTTGGTCAGAAGCCACTCAAAAAACTCTATGGCGGGTCCCCTCCTTGCCGGGGAATCCTCCTCCTCCTCGTCCGGTGTCGGCTGGTTCGGGGCCCGGGTGAACTTGAAGGCCATCCTCCAAAGACCCACACCCATCGGGTCGTTCAGATAGTGGAGTAGGCGGGGTTGCTCGTAGCCGGAAACTGGGGTGGACGGCACATCGGCGGGCTCGAGAATCGATGGGCGAGGCTCGGCGGGGGTTCCCATGCCAGATCTCGGAAGTCAAGCGCAGTCATGTTCTAAACCCTTCTGGTTCGAAAAGGTAGTTTCATCGCGGGCCTAGTGCGATGGGCGGAAGCTATCCTAATCCCCCGCCCCTACCCAGGCCCGCGACGAGCTCCCCACAAGGTCTTGCGCCTCAGGTTCCTCACGGTCCCGGGAACTCTCAGGATTCTCCTACGCCGAGCGGAAGCCTCCCTAGGAACCTCCGACGGCGGGAGACCGACCTACGGAACTTCCGGGGGAGCCCACGACGTAACCATAGGTGACGCAACCCGCGGAAACCGCGCAAAACGGGTGAGCGGAGCCTCCGTAACAACTCTAAGACTCGACCGAAGGGTCCGACTTTCTCAGTTCGATTGCGTTCAACCGCGTCGCCCGTAGCGAGCGGTAGCGCCCCCGGCGACGGAGGTTCGTTACGGAGGTTAGAAATCCTATGTGGGTTGAGTACTTATGCCGCGACTTCGGCAGTCCCTCCAAGAATGCCGAGGACCAATCCCCTAAGATTGATAACCACCGCCAGGGTTCGCGAGCTCGAAGACGACGCTGCGGAACTCGATGCTCTCCGGGAGCAACTCGATCGCTTTGTCGACGTCGGGACACCTTTGCCCCCCGGCTACTCTCCTCAACTGTCCGCCGCACTGGCTCGAGTGTCCAGCCGACTTGCTGTCATCCGACCGGGCCTTGCCTCGTTTCCATGGACCCGCGGGTTCCTCGACATCACAATCAAGTCGGACGCAAAGGCTCAAAAGCTGGATATCCGGACGGGCTCTCGCGAATCACGAATTCTGTCCGTTCTCTTCCTACAAGGGAGACTCAGCGTCAGTACCCTCTACCTCCACCGCTTGCTGGAACTTCTGCCTCGCAACGTTCGTTTGCAGGAAGAGACAAGGCTGTTCTGGGATCGATGGACATCATCTCGGCTCAAAGAGCTCCCACCCCGTGAACGCAGACGATTCTATGCCTGGAGCGCCATCGGAATCTATGGCATTGCATCATGGTTTGGGACTGTTCTTGCGTTCTGGTTCCCGATCCTGTTCAAAGTAATCCCGTCGTTCCTGTTTCCTGTTGTATTGACCCCTCAGGGGCCGCAGGCATACCCGGGCATCTTACCAAGCGGACTCGGCTACGGGTCGGCGGTCATCTTGGTAGTCCTAATCGCCGTGGAGATACACGCGCTCTACGGTTTCCTCGACATTCAATTGAGGTTGCACCGAATCGAGACGGGGTTTCGCGCCCGGTGGGAAGAGGTCCTGGACGAGACCCGGCATGGTGAGTTGGACGCGATGAATCGCGCGCTGAAGCAATGGCCTGGCGAAATGACCAGAATCAGGCGACGACTCGACCCGCCTCCCAACATCTGACCGACCATGGCGGCCAGCAGGCCATGAGAACGCGATTCCCGGGTCGTCTTGGCAGGACTTCGACTTCTACCTCGCTCCGAGCGCTCAGAAGGCTGCCTTGGGCGCAACTGGGCCGTACCCGCTCTTCACAACCCTAGGTCTTCGCAAGGGTCTCTTGCCCGAGAACGGGCCTCGGGCTTCGCAAGGCACCCCATTTTCTGACCCATCCTATCATACCGTCGCCCAGTAGATGCCTTCAAGAACCACCACCAAGATGGCCAAGCGTGGTCGGCCCGCCGAGCGTCCTCCATCTCGCCATGGGATTCAGGGCGACTCCGTCTATACCTCAGCTGAAGCGGTACGTAAACGACCCAACGGGACCGATTGGACTTCGCAAGCTGGCGATGGTCGAGGTCGCGGCTAGGACCGCTAAGCGAATCACCTGGCTAAGGTCAGTAGCTGACTCGAAGACCCAACACCCAGAGCTAAGGGAGGTCGCGAGACAGTGGATCGTTATCATTCAGACTGTTCGGGGCGGCCGGGCGATTCTCCGTCGCCTCGGTATCTGGTGACGAGGGGTCCACTTCGGCTAGCTCTGGTCAATGATTCGGCTAAGAGCCGCATCGGAGGCAGAGATTCGCGACGCGACCGACAATCAGGATTCGCTTAGCGGGGTCCTCGCGTCCCGCCCAATCCGCGAGATTTGGCGGTTTGATCCAGAAGAATACGGCGCTGTGAGCGTCGTGAATCCGAACCGACTCCGTCCCGCGGAACGAGTTGCCACCGCAAAGGCAACCTGGAGACGGCAAGCTCGCGACGGGGAGGAATGTGCCATCACGGCGCTGGAGAAGGTGGCCGCGCTCGAACGGGATCTTCTGCACGACGGGAGGTTTCGCTTGCGACCAATCCTCAAGGACAAGACCGCTGAGACAACCCTCGAGAACGGTAGACACCGACTCGTTGCAGCCTATGCATGCATGACACCAATCGAGGTGTTCTGGCTGCTTACGCGGGACGATGCGGCTCGCCTGCTGGGTTGATTACCGTGTCGGCGCAGAGCGCCTTAGTAACGGACCCCTCTTGGAACCGACTCAGAGATTGAAAAGGTCAACGGTCAAACCCCGCGCGAGGACTACTTGGTCCGCTCAAGGTAGATTGCGATGAGCCTAGGAAGTTGCTTGCGGCTGTGGTCAAACAAGAGATACCACGGTCCGTCCTTTGTGGCTCTCCACTTGATTTCACCGGCGTAGTCATTGGCATTACCTTGTCGGTAATCGAACTCCTCCCCCCGGCGTGCTGCTGCAAGGTTCGACCTGTCTACGATGAACCAATCGAAGTCTTGTCCGTTGGTCTCGGTGATGTTCCCGACGACGCGCTCCCCCTTGGCCAAATCCAGTGGGAATTCCCGCATGGTGTAGGCGTCGATTGCGAAGGGACCCACGTCACAAACCCTACCGGTAAGCCTTGGTCCCGGCGGTTCAATTACTAATCCGGAGGCAGGCGAGTTGCCATCGGTATTGGGGGGCCATACGAAATACACGATGACCGACACAACCACCGCTACAACTGCTACGGTCGCTCCTATCTCGCAACCCGCCTGCCATCCGAATGTCTGGGTGACAGCTAAGAAGCCTCCCACGCCGCCGAACACGGCAGCAACGACAGTTGCGACAAACTGCACGAGCCCCCTCACCGACATTCGTGCCGCGCAGCGCGTGGAGGGGTATCAACCCACCCCCTGTTCAGCGGACCGCCTCTCGATCTCCGGACCGACTGTGGTTTTCGACTGCCCTCCAGGATAGTGGATGACCCCCCTCGCGCGCCGCTCAGCAGAGCTACGGGTAGTTCGGGTGAGAATCGGCATCACAGACGATTTCCGCTGGTGACGTTCTACCTTGCCGTGGCTGCCACCCCCGAGCCCAAGGATGACGAGTCGGGAAAAGAACTTGCCGCCGCGCTTGAAAAGTACATCGACCAATACCTCGCCCTGCCGAGCGATCGACAGCAGCACATCTTGGCCCACCTCGACACCTTTTTCGCACTCGTTTCAACGACCAATCTGGATAGCATCTCTAAGTCCACCGAGTCTCTTGCTCAGTCATCGACTCGGATGTCTCGTCTCACAGAACGCCTTGGTTTCTTGACTGGAATTCTTATCGCAGAAACCGCAGTTTTAATTGCATTAACGGCGTTCTTGGTGTCCCGCTGAGATGCCGGTCGTTCCGGGGAATCTGCCTTAGGTGAAACACCTTAGGGAGCGCCCCGAATGCCTTGCGAGGTTCGCTAGTACCCCACTATCAGAAGGCCATCAAAGTCGAGCTTCAACTCTGGACGAGAGTACAACGCGTCGAGCAAAACGCACGCCACGCGAAACGGTTCCTCGGATTCTTCACGAGAGCTCTCAGGGAGTATGACCACCCCGTACTCGATTTCCTCAATCATGTGGAATTTCAGGAGATCGAGATGCAGTTGGTGGCCGAGCATCACCCGACCTTTCTCGACTTCGAGTCCAATTCTGTCTATCGGATCGTACCGGTCCACCTCAAACTCCTTGGGACCGACGGCGAACCCCTTCGGTTCAGTACCGAATCCAATGCGCGATAGGTCGAGAGCCAATACACCAAGAATCGACTCGCTACCCACGCCTTTTGTGTTTCGCATCGACTTCAGCGCCTTCTCACGTTTGGCAACAGCTGCTGAGATTGCATTTCGAGCAGAAGGCGGGAAATCACCATATTGGCGCACCTGAGGATAGGCAGGAGTCGCCATACTTTCCCGGAACACCCAACCCCCGTTGAACGTTTGGGTCTAGCTTAGGCAACTCCGTGGGCAGGGATTGGGGACCCAAGCTGCGAAACGAACCCACTTCCCCACGTTGATGTTCCGTTGCCACCTGAGCTCGAGGAGAAGGGTCAGCCGGCGCTCGACTGTGCGAGTAACGAGATGCGGTCGAAGGCAACCGCGTCGTACGGAACCGATGGGATGATTCCCAGGCCCGCGATAGGGTCGTTATACGGGTCGGTGGCTACCTACCTCAGATGCCTCCCTTCCGGGCAACTGAGCATACAAGACGCCAGCCCTTCATCGAGGCTCTGCAGAGAAAGCTGTCAAGCAAGGATTTCAAGGTCTTCAACGAACTCACTTTTCGCTCCGGACTCCGTGTCAAGATTCCCGACTTAGTCATCCTGAAGGAAGGTCGCTACCGGGTCCATGAGGACGACGTGGAGGTTGATTCGGGAGGGGTAGCGGCGATCATCGAGACAAAAAGGGCCGAGATTGCCTCCGGCATGGCCCAAGTCTCTGTATACCAGTCCCTTGTACGAAAGGAAGTTGGTCCAGCAAATGTTCTCGTAGCGACCACCTTCGACAAAGCGTGGATCCACGATGAAAGGGCTTCTACTGGCGGCATCACGGCAAGTCTCGAGCTCGATCAGCTAGTAGGCACGATATCTGATGCGATCGAGAAGGGGGTCGCTCCGTCTCGTGGCGTTGAGTACAAAGAGGAGGAGTACGTTGAGTTTCTCAACGCTGCAGTTGACCTCTTGGTTCCGTTCACTCGACAGATTCCAGAGGCCCGTCGGAAGCGACTGACTGGCATCTTCCTCGCCGAAACACTGGACGCCGAACTCTCGGAGGACCCGGAGGTTCAGGAGGAGCTCAGGTCCACGTCTGAGAAGGCAGCGAGTTTCATTGTCGTCAATCAGATCTTCTTCTACCATCTTCTCTCGTCTAGAACTGGAAAGTTCAAGCCTCTTAAGGTGCCGACGAAACTGAGTGACGTCTCAAAGGCCTTCGAGCATGTCTTGGCGTTCGATTTTGGATCCATCTATTCTGCTCGGATTATCGACCTCCTTCCCGAAGATTCGGAGGAGACGGTAGGTGGAATTGTCGAACAGGTTCGATTGCTCCGAATCGAGCATATGGGTTCAGACCTCATCGGCAAGGTATTCCATCGACTGATTCCTGAGGCGCTTCGAAAGAGGATCGCGGCGTACTACACGACCAATGCTGCGGCACGCCTCTTGGCGCTTCTCTGCATCGAAGATACCAGCGCAATCGTTGGAGACCTGGCGTGTGGCTCGGGGACTATGCTCGTCGAGGCCTACCACCGGAAGCAGGAGCTCAATTCCGAGAAGATTGAGAAGTGCAAACTGCACGACAAGCTACTCTCTGAGCTCTACGGTGTCGACATTTGTCTGTTCTCCGGCCAGCTAGCCGCGATGAACCTCTTCATTCAAGAGATCGAGTGTTTCCCCAAGCCAATGAACATCTCAATCGACGACGCATTCCACCTGCCGCCAGGCGTTCAACGGGTCCTTTCCGTGGAGCAATCCGTGCACTCCGACTTCGTCCAAGTTAGAGGAAAGATGCGGATGCCGTCGGCATTTCAAGCGATTATCATGAATCCGCCGTTCACCGACAGGCGAAGGATGTCCGAGGCCTATGTCGCGGAGGTTGACAAGGTCATGAAGCGACGAGGACTCGATCAGTTCGTTTCGGGGCAGTTCCACCTTGGTCTCTACTTCATGCTCCACGCCCGCGACTTCCTCGCGAGAGGCGGGCGGATGGGTTTGGTAATCCCGGAGGCGATTCTCCAGAACGTTTCTACCGGAGGGATAAAGAGGTTCATAGTCGAGAACTTCCACGTCCTCACCATCATCTCCTCTGATGCTCAGGTGGCCTTCTCTGACGGCCCCGACTGGAAGGAGATCATGCTCGTTCTGGAGCGAAAGAAGAAGCAGGCGGAGCCTAAGCACACCAAGTTAGTGACCCTAAAGGAAGAGCTTACCTACACTTCAGCTGCGGCAGTCCACCGCTTGATGATTGCGACCGACCGAGAGGCTGCAACGAGTCCCGAGGCTGACATCACTCTCTGCAAGGCTGGTGAACTCGAGAAGCAGGGAGATTGGATCGCTATACTTCGCCAGGTGCCCGTTCTAAACGACATTCGGAAGCTGGCGGAAGGCAGGCTTTGTCGGCTGGGCGAGGCGATGTATGCTGTCAGCTAGCTTGAAATTGCCGCAGAACCGAAATCGCCGTGGGTTCTACATCTACGGTCCGGACTTCTTCTTCATTCCAAACAAGTACTGGGAAGTCACGAAGGAGGGCGTGGAAGCCATCACGGTGCGGATAAGAGGGACAGAGGAGGCCGCGAAGTTACCCAGGCAGTTCCTCGCACCAACCCTTCGGGAACCCGCGGAATCCGCGCATGAGCTGACTCCGCGACCGCGCCACTTCGTCCTTGTTATCCCTCCCGAGCGATTGGAGACGTTTCCCCAAGGCATCATCGATTATGTTAGAGAATCAGAACGGTTGCACGAAGGGGGGGTCCCAGCAAAGGAGAGTTGGGACGGACCCAAAGGTCGTTGGTACGCATTCGTTTGGAAGGCCACCCGGGATCCATTCGGGTCAATCGTAATTCCAGAGAAGTTCCGCCCCCATCAACGCGGGGTTGCAGCTCACTATGTAGGGCAGAATGAATCTTCAGAGAACCAGTTGGTAGTCCCTGTCTCGTTCTATACGCGAGACAGCGGAGATGCGGAGTACAACCAATTGATAGTGGCGTGGCTTAACAGCACGATTGGTCTCGCATTTCGGTTCGAGGTGAGGTCTTGGCTCGGAGCCGCCTCTGAGCGGATGAGCGGAGCCCAGCTCGACGAGAAGCTCGCAATCCCTCGTAGAGATGCGCTTTCAAAGTCGGACCTCTCAAGGGCGCACGCCCTCCTCAAGTCCTGTCCTAGGCGACTCCCGGATTTCGCGAAACAGTATGGGACGAGCTACCCCGGCTCGTGGCGCGAAGGCCTGGACCGATTCTGCCTCGAGTTGTGTTCGGTCCCGGAGACGAAGGTCGAATCGACCCTCGATGGCTGTATCACGGTTGTTCTCAGTTGGATTCGTTCCTCTATGGGCGATCCGTCCTGGTCTCCTGGCTGACCATACATACCAGCGGCTGCGGGTCGGGGCAATCGCGATTGTCGTCCTCGCTCTGCTCCATTCGCTTGTGGGAAGCCAAACTGGAGCATGCTGTGCACGACGACGCGGTAGCCCGTCCCCTCTCGACAGACCCGGACGATGAACTGCGGCACGAGGAGTTTCGACTACTCCCTCGATAAGGGACGGGCCCATGAGGTCATGGAACACTACCCGACGTTCCGCTCGAAGCCGGGCCCGCGGGCCTTTCTGGGATGTGCCGCAGCGGTGGGGGTGCACCATTAGGAGCGGGGTGGGCCGGAGCGTAACTGCCAAGCTTCGTCAAACGCTCGGCGCATCTCCCCGGTGACCCCAGATGAACGAAGTCGATATTGAACGTCTTGAGGACTTGGTAAGCCGGCTCGAGAACTGCCTGAAATTCCTCTCGTCTCAAAGGTTAGTCGACCAGCTAGACGAAGCTACGAAGCGTCTCGAGCTCCTTGAGGAGCCCATGGTTAGGTCGCTGGTGAGCAGGCTCGACGGAGTGGTGAGCAGGCTAGACGAGGCAACGAATCTCCTTGTAGAGCCCTCGGTTGGCGATTTGGTGGACAGGTTGGAGCGTGCGACCTCTCGCCTCAAGGGATAATGGGGCACCCCAGGGGGCCTGTCGGCCCCTCAGTGACCGAGACCTTCCACCTCGAGACGAACGCGAGTCTCAACCCGGGGGTGACGGGTCGCCTTCAGCTTCATCATTGTCTCGGCTGGCGATCGGGTCATAATCGTAGTCGGACCGAGTCTTGTCCTCGTCGCCGATTCTCCTAGGATTCAGCGGCCCCTCCAACCGCTTGTGTGTTTTCCTGTACGCCGAGTAACTCTGGCGCATGCCCTCCGCGACTGCGAATGGGAAGCCATTTTCGGTGGAGTCCTGCATGACCTCCAAGAGCTGATCTGCAATCTCCCGGTAGTGTCGAAACTCGGCTTCCAAGATTTCTGAGGGTAGGCTTACTCTACCCTCCTCCTCGAATACGTAGAGGCCGCGATTCTTGAGCGAGACTAGTCGCTGGATGTCCTCCTTGATTGCGCGCCCTTCCATTACAACCTCAGGAGAGTCGAGCACCCGCTTGACCCGGGGCGAGAGAGCCGGGTCGCCGCCCATCATCACAAACGTGACTTCCTCGGGTGTCGGCCTTCTGCCCCAAGTGTCACGAATGACCTTCGCGGTCTTTCTCATGTAAAAGAACGTAAGCATTCGCTCGCCCACCAAGACCAGCTTGGGGGGGTGGCGGAGGAGGGCACGCTTGTCGATGAATTGTAACACGTGGGCCTCCTTCGGATCAAAGGTAGCAATGCCATCCGCAACCAATCTGTAGGCGTGAGCCGTCTCTAACTCCTCCAAGGCGAGCGACACCAGGGCGAGCCCGTGCCCGAACTGCTTGATGGCAGCCAGCGCGTCCGAGGACTGAAGCAACGAGCGGGCGTTCTCGAGACCAAGACGCGCAAAGCGATCTTCCTGAATGCCAGGCTTGAGAGCCCCCTCCCTTGTCGGCACGGGTGAGGGGAGGATTCGGAACTCGGTCAAAGGGCTTGCCGGACTCGACTATTCGAAGAATATGGTATTGGCCAATATGTCAAGGTCCAAACTAACCGATGAGCCCCGGACTCCCTCGGGCCGACCTTGAGGTATATCTGAACCCCTGGACGTTTGAATCGCTCCGGGCCTGCTCGGGTCGTTCCACGGAAGCATCCTCATGAGATTCGCCCCATGTTAGGGGCGAATCCGCTCGGGGCTACCTCGTCAGCCGCGACGCCCTGTAGCGTGTAGTCGACCCTGCCGGCGCCGCGCCTCTTCCACCGCGATCTCGACCGCCTTGACCGTGAGTACGCCGAGCTCCTCCGCTCGTTCGACTCTCCACCGCCCACACCTGTGCCAACTCTTTCGGCGGCCCCGCGCTTGCGGGGTCGCCCCTTTTTCACTCTGACTAAGGCTACGCCGACTGCCCCGCTGCTCGGCCCTGAGCCGCAGCTGGAGGTCGCGAGGCCCGCATGGGATTCACCAGGCGGGACGTCGGCGCCGACCTCGAGCACCGACTTCAGGGGGACGAGGCCCCCGAAAAAGGCCCGCTCGACCCGCCGCCGCGATGAATCCGGCGACGACGTCGGGGCCGTTTAGAGTGGGCCGTCCTCGGAGCCTGAGCCTCGAGCAGGAGGCGTCGGCCCCACCTCATCCGGCGGGTCGCTACGAACGGGACCCGGACCGACAATCAGTGTGGGGCTTAACCTCTGGATCTCGAGCGGCGCAGGACCTCGGCCGCGGGCGTGTGTGTGTTTCACCGGGGGGCTGGCAAACCCCGGGGGGCCGAGGAACCCGACGCGCCGGGCCGCGGGCCCAGCGGGCGGTCTAACGGTCGATGGCCAGGGTCCACGGCCCGGTCTCGTCTCCGGACGAGCGGCCGAGGCACCGGGTCAATCGCACACACACGCGGAGGAGGGCGAGAACGTGAGAAAGGCGACGGTGACGCGGAAGACGATCGACAGCGCGGCGGAGTTGGTCCGCAGGTCGCACCCGAGGGGGTTGAAGGTCGGCGAGCTCGCCGTGCTGCTCAGCGTGAACCCAGCGACGTTGAGGACCGGCGGCTACTTGGACGAGATCACGGCGCTTCACCAGGACATCTACCGCGACAAGAGGGAGGGGAGGCTCTACAACGACCCGGAGAAGACCGTGGTCTTCCTCTCGCTGAAGGCGGCGATCGCGAACGGGGAGACGGAGTGGGCCACCGAGCTCCGCGTCCGGTGGGACGCCCTCCACACCGCGCCTCGAGGACAGACCACCCTCGACGTCGAGGAGGAACCGTGACGCGGGTGGTGCTCTACGCCCGAGTCTCAACCGACCGCCAGGACCTCCAGCGTCAGCTGCGCGAGCTCCGCACGTTCGCTCGCCGGTCCCAGTGGAAGGTGGTCCGCGAGCTCGCCACGGTGGTCTCCGGGCGCGCGAACGATCGGGACCTGAACGACCTGCGCCGCATGACCGCGCGGCGCGAGGTCGACCATGTGCTCGTCTGGGAGCTCTCGAGACTGAGCCGCGCAGGGCCTGGGGCCATTCTGTCGATCGTGCAGCAGCTCGAGTCCCAAGGCGTCCGCGTGTGGTCGTACTCGGAGCCCTTCCTTAACGTCGAGGGGGACCAGCGCGAGCTCCTGCTCGCCCTCCTCGCCTGGCTCGGGAAGCTCGAGCGGCAGCACATCAGCGAGCGGACGAAGAGCGGGCTGGCCCGTCGTCGAGCCCTCGGCGTGCGACTCGGGCGACCTCCAGGATCACGCGACCGACATCCCAGGCGACGGAGAGCGACGGGCGGATTCAGCGCTTGAACTCTGCCCGCTTCGCCATCGCCCAAGTCGCGAGGGCTTCGTAACCGCCCTTCCGCGCCGCGCGTTCCTGCGCGAGACCCGGAGTTGGAGCGCTGTAGTTCTTGGCCGCGACCTCCTCGTCCAGGGCGCCCTGAACTGCCCAACTTTCGACGCACTCGATCGAACAGAACGGCTTGTTCAGGATCAGGCCCACGATGGTGCTCGGGGGTTTCGTTACGTAGAGTGCCAGGGCCCCCCTCGCCATCGGCTTCCCGCACTTCTCGCACATCACGCTCGGATCTGCGACCGGCGACCAAATCGCGCTGAACCGGGACTCCGCGGCCATCGCCAGACGGAAGGCGTCTTGGATTAAAAAGGACCGATTGTAGCTCCGAGTTTCCACGCCGTAGTCACGGGGGGTCCCCTTAATTCGGCCACCGAAGGGGGGTTCAGCGAACGACCGTCATTCCGCTGAGGAAACTTTGAGACCAAGGCGCGCAGCGAGGGCGCTTCGCACTACGTTCGCCTGTTGCACGACAAGGCCGAAGGATTCGTACGACGACACGGCGATGGGCCGAGCCGTCACCGCTTCCGGGTCGTTGTCGATCGCATCGAAGAGTTTCGTCAGCGTCGGCCGATTCGTTTCCTGAAGCGCCCGGATGGCTCTTTTCTCCCAGTAGTAGTACGAGTCAGAGCCAACCGCCTTCAGCTGCTCCCACGCGCTGGCCTCAGCTTTGGGATTCAACAGCACGAGGGGTACTACTCCATCGACAAGACCCTGCACTTGTACCACGACATCCTGTTCAATCCCGATAACGCGCCCCCGGATTGTCGAGCCGTCGTCCAACACGAATCCCGACAGCGCGCGCTTGATGGATGCAGAGAAGCTCGCATCACCCTTCTCCCTCTTGAAATCCCACCATCGGGCGGTCAGCTTCGCGTGCGCATCCAGGAGAGTCTCGAGTTCGCTGATCTGCTGGCGAAACTTGGAGGGAATCTTGTACCAATTGTAGCGGTCCAACTCCTTCCATGGAGGTGAGCCACCGCCAGTCCAAGGCCACACGCGCGGGAGTCCCTCCACGTAGTTGAACACCGGCCTGAGGGTTTCTTCGTCCAGACGCTCGCGATCTGCCAGCCTTCGTGCGTACCACAGGGTCACCACTCCGACCCCGCCGGCGATGGCTCCTCCTAACACCGTTGTCAGAAACTCGTCGTAGTTCACGGTCGGACCTGCATCAGAGCAGGGTCGTTTAAGACTCGCCTCAAGGGGCGAGCATCCGCCACCCCGAAAGGGTGTGCCGGCCCGCACCCCGAAGGCAATCCTATCTGCGAACGGGGGTGCTGAAACGACCGTTTCCTCGAGGCTTCAGCCTCAAGTAGTCGGAAGAGAATCTCTCACGACATGTCGGACGGGAGCGACCGGCCGGAGGTCTCTCCCGCGAGGTCTCGCCGTGAGTTCTTCGAGTCGGTCGAGAGGCACCTCGGGGCCAACCAGGAGCTTCTGGAGGCGACGGGGAAGGCGTCTTCCCACCAGCTGAAGGTCTTCTGGCTTGAGGTCAACTCGAGGCACTCGCCATCCCCACTTCGGGCGGAGGGCTGGCGCGTCTTGGAGCCCGGTTTCTTCCTTTGGGAGGATTCAGTAGTGGGCGGCCACAATCACATCTGGCTCGATGCATCCCACGAACGAATCTGGTACGTCTACACCTTCGGCAGGCGAGACGAGGTCGAGGTGATCCTTCGGAGGGACCTCCTGAGTCAACGAGGGGTGGACCAAGTCTGGCTTGCCGAGCGGTTCCTCGAGTCGATCCAGCGGCACATGGGTTACACGGATCGCGGCTTCCGGTTCTCCTTCAAGGGCGCGCTCTACCGGGACAAGGGTCGAGAGGACATGCCCCGCTTCTCGGGCAAGTTCTGGCTTGGCAACGAGGTCTCGGTGGAGCAGCGGGAGTTCCTGCAGTCTGCCGAGCGCACCTTCTCGAAGTCCTCCCTTCGGATGGGAAGGCTCACGCGACGACCCGAGTCGGATGGCACCGGGGTCCTCATGGAGGTCTATGCCCGTGGACACATGACTGTCACGACAAGCGAAGACACGGACGAGGTGCTTGGTCTCATCAATCAAATCGGAACCTCATATTCCCACGAGCTCAACGAGCTCGAGACCCGCCGCTCGAGGTTTCCGCGGCCGGTCGAGTACAAGTTCGGCATGAAGGTGGACCGCGAGCGGTTCCGTGCGCAGGTCGAGTCAGGCGTCGGCCCTACCAAGCTGTGGATGCAGAAGTACTCGGAGGAAGAGGGGCTCGATCGTTACACTGGGGTAGACCTCCACACGAACGACTTAGTCAACCTCGACCTCGCCGAGAGCTACGGCTACCTCGTTGGAGAACGCGGAGGATGCATGAACGCCGCACCTCGAATCATGACGCTGTCCGCGGAGTTCCTAAGCGGCAAGACCGACATGTACTACGAGGGGGCCCAACTGTTTGCCTGAGCCGATAAAGGACCTCATCGAGCGTCGCCTCAGGGTCTGGCGGAAGGCGTATGCACTGTTCGACTCCAGCAAGGTTGGGTCGGGTGGCGAGTGGGTCGGGCCCTTCCTCGAGGCCGGCTACCGCGACCTCGCCGTTGAGCCAATCCTCGATAACGACACCAACCCCGACATGCTCGCGGTGAGCGAGAAATGGCGAGTGGTCCTCGAGGTCTCCTGCTCTCCGAACAAGGACTTCAGCAGCGTTCGATCCTACGCCAAGGGCGACCTGACGTCGGCCCTCAAGACGAGGCTCGGAGACCGCGCACGCAAGCTCGGGGCAGAACCGTTCTTCGTCACCGAGGAGAGCGGGATCCGATCCTTCCCGCCCGAGCTGAACGCCATCAACGTCTACCCTCCATTCGAGCGACGTCTGAAGAAAGTGTACGACCCAGTCCTTCTCTTGGCGCTGGAGTCCTGGAAGGGGTTTCCCGGACCGGTTTCGAGCTATGGGCTGAAGGCGCTCCCAGAATCGGGCATCGAGGAGGTCAAGTTCCAGCTCGCGGGGGTCCTCAGGCAGGTGGTCTACGACGGGGGCACCGTTAGCGCCGAGGCCCTCACCGACAATCTCCTCGGTGAGTTCGCGCCGGTGGTCTCGAAGCAGAGAAAGAACGACCTGACCAGAAACGTGGCGACCCTCCTCGAGCGCGCGTCGGCCCAGATTGCCGGCCTCTCTTGGGACAGCCGGACCCGCTGCGTCACGGCCGAGAAGGCCGACTCCCCCCAGACAAGAATGGCGTTTTCGAGACAGGTGGCTACCTGGCTCAACGTCCGGTTCCTTGAGAGCTTCTCCTCAGACCTCGAAGAGGACGAAACGGACGAGGGATTCGAGGACGACGAGACGGTCTAAGTCCCGTACCCGAGGGCCTCGGCCCCGGAGATTCGGGCGGTCCGGTTCAATCGACGCACCGTAACTCTTCGATTCGTTAGAAGTGGGGAAGACGGTGCTCCCGGAGGACGCCGCCGGCCAAACCGGGGCGAATTCACTCACTGAGGACAGATGCCCCAGGACCTCCTTCTTCGGTCTCCATCCAATACTTTGCCATCGCGGCTCCAAGACACGCAGTTCGGAGCTGGTCGTCCCTCATCCTGGTGAGCATCCCGAACGAACCATCGTGGCTTCGTTCCGAGGCCAGCCTCTGGGTTTCGCGCGCCTCCCGGTAGAGCTGATCGGCGTAGTCGAAGACAGGTCCCCAGGTTTCGATAATCGCCATGGTGCATTCCCCTCACAATCAGCAACCTGTGAGGGGCCATACTCTCCCCGTTCTTACACTCCGCCTTCGGGGGGCCGACCACCCGCCATCAACGGCCCGGCGCCGGCCTACGGGGCGGTCCGGGCGATGACCACGGTTCGAGAAGCCAAGGATTTCCCGAAGCGTCCTGCAATTCTTTCCAGAAGAACGTTGAACCGATGGATCCTAATGCGTGGGTCGTCCGGTTCGAAGATCAGGTCCCGCGGCACCGTGTACCCGTGTTGAACGGCAAGACCGTGGAACCTGAGAAACTCGAGCAAGGCACCGAACGTGAATACTCGGATGTGTCCCACCACGGGTCGATGACATGCCCCGGGGTAACCGAACCTGGATACGGTGCTTACCTCCGTGTCCGCCGGCTGCCTTCCCAACAGGAGGGCGAGGCGGTTGAGTGCGCTCGCAAGGTTGGGCGTGGTGATCACGAGCAGGCCCCCCGGCTTCAAGAGGCGCTTGCAGAGCTCGACCATCGCGTCGGGGTCGAACACGTGTTCGATGACCTCCGAGGCGAGAATCACGTCGATCGAGCCGTCGGGAGTCTGTCGTGTCAGCTCATCCCATGCACCGGTGATGTACTCGACGCCCGGCATCAGGCAAGGTGGGGAAATGATGTCGTAGCAGACTCGCCGTCGGATTCTAACTCGTGATTCAAGCAACACCAGCAAGGTTCCTGCCGAACCCCCGAAATCGAGAACGGTATCGACCGTGGGACCGACCGAGCTCTCGATGTCGTGAAAGACTCGATCCAGGAACCGCCCGGGTTCCATCTCGGGGAGCTTGCTTTGGAGAGCGGCCTCGGCCGAGGTCCGTGCTCCTCTTTCCTTGACGTGCGTGTAGAAAGCTCGAATCTCGTCCGGAACGGTCTCCGACGGAGATGCGCCGGGGTGGAGGCGGTCCACCACCTGTTGCGCGCTTGGCATTCTGGGTTCACTCCAATGGTAGGTCGCGGGGTTTCGGATCGGCTCACGTCCGGCGACGCTTCGATAGGACCGGGGGTGCTGGTATGAAGCTTCCCCTCGGATTGGCGGCCGCGTGCCGGATCCGGATTGCCGACGACCGACCGGGTAGCTCTTCGAAGGGCTGGCCGGGCATCTCTTCCCGGAGGGTCCGTCCGTCAGCCGAGCCTACCCCAACCCTGCAGAGGGGTTGCTTTCTCGGGCTCGAGCGATCGCGATCGCGTCTCCGCAATCGGGCTCGAACCGTTGGGCCGAGGGTTCCGACCAGGGTTGCTTGTTGACGGGGGCATCCCCCCTCCCTACCTCGTCCTCACCGTCAGAAAGCGGTCGACCCTCGTAGGCAGGCTCTCGAAGTGGGCCTCTGCGGTCTCCTGGACGGAGCCGCTCGGGAAGCGTCCCCCAGCCGAGCCTCCGCTCTCGCAGGGCCCTCGTGGGGCCTGCTCGGCGACCGCGGTCCTGGCTCGGAGCGCAGGTTGATTCCGCGCGGCACCTGTCGACGGCGACCCGTCCGGAAGGCGCTCCCTCGATGGCTCGTGGAGGGTTGTGCCGGCGACGAAGCGCCGGGCGGGGTCGACCCAAGGCGTACGGTCCGCACGACCATGAGGGTGCGAGCCTCAAGAGACCGTGACCTTCGGCTTAACTACCAGCGGTGCGCAGTACCGCCCCGATGGCGGGCGCAGTGGCCACCGAAGTCCAGAAATCGCGCGTCCTCGTGGATGCGGAGCGGTGCAAGGGCTGCGACCTCTGCGTGGTGGCGTGCCCTCAGGGGAACCTCCGTCTCTCCGATTCCCGGAACCGGAGCGGCTATCACCCGGCCGTGTTCAGCTATCACGGGGTCAAGGGTGAATGCACGGCCTGCGGCATCTGTTACTGGGTCTGCCCTGACTTCGCGATCACCGAGGTATCGAGGTGGAAAGCATGACCGCGGCGCGCGAGTTCCTCCGGGGAAACGAGGCGCTGGCCTACGGGGCCCTCAAGACGGGGCTCAATGCCTTCTTCGGCTACCCCATCACCCCCTCGAGCGAGATCCCGGAGACCCTGGCGAGCGAGTTCGGCAACCCCAAGTACCCCGGGTTCAAGGTCTTCCTCCAGGCGTCGAGCGAGCTGGAGGCCATCAACATGGTCATCGGAGCGGCCTCGACGGGGGCGAAGGCGATGGCCGCCACCTCCGGCCCCGGGTTTAGCCTCAAGCAGGAGGGGATCTCCTACGCCGCGGCCATGGAGCTGCCGATGCTCATCGTCGACGTGAACCGCGGCGGGCCCGGCCTCGGAAACCTCGGGCCGGAGCAGACGGACTACTTCCAGGCGACCCGCGGAGGGGGGCACGGGGGATACCGGAACATCGTCCTCGCGCCCAGCTCGGTGCCCGACATGGCGTCCTTCCCCTCGCTCGCCTTCTCCCTCGGGTTCAAGTATCGAAACCCGGTGGTCATCCTCGCCGACGCCTTTCTCGGCCAGCTCAAGGAGGACCTCATGTTCCCGGAGGTCCCAGCCCAAGAGTTCGATACCTCGTGGGCGACCACGGGGGCCCGAGGCCCCGAGCGCCACATCCTCTCCTCCATGCATCTCGAGCTTCCCGACCTGAACCGTCACTCCGAGCATCTACGGTCCAAGTACGATGAGATCACTCGCCGGGAGCAGAGAGCGGAAAGGTACCACACCGACGACGCGGATGTCATCCTCGTCGCCTTCGGGATCTGCGCGCGCCTTTCCCAACGCGCGGTCATCATGCTCCGCGCGAAGGGGATCAAAGCCGGCCTCCTGCGACCGATCACGCTCTTCCCCTTTCCGAGAGGGGAGATCACGGCGCTCGTCGGGCGCGGGGTCCAGAACTTCCTCGTCGTCGAGCTCAACACGGGCCAGATGCTCGAGGACGTGCAGCTCGCGACCGGGGGCCGAGCCCGGCTCGGCTCGGTGCAGAGGGTGGGAGGTCTGCTGCCGTCGCCCCTGGACATCGTTCGCCAAGTGGAGGTGATGGTCCGATGATCTCCGCCGAAGGACACTTCGAGGTCAAGCTCGGCCCGCTGCCCACGCTCACCGGCAAGCCCACGCACTACTGCGCCGGTTGCGAGCACGGGACCTTGACGCGGCTCATCGCGGTCGCGCTCCATGAGCTCGGGGTGAGGGAACGCACCGTGCTCGTCGACTCGGTCGGTTGCAGCGTCCTCGCTCACGAGTATCTGAACGTCGATGCCGTCCAGTCCCCCCATGGGCGGGCCCCGGCCGTGATGACGGGCATCAAGCGGGTCCGGCCCGACCTCTTGGTCTTCGCAGTGCAGGGGGACGGGGACGCGGTCTCGATCGGCCTGTCCGAGCTCATCTACGCCGCGAACCGGGGCGAGCCGATCACCTGCTTCCTGGTCAACAACGGGATCTACGGCATGACCGGCGGCCAGATGGCCCCCACCACGCCCTCGGGCATGGTCACCACCACCACCCCGCACGGGAGGGACGTCGCCATCACCGGCCCACCGCTCGACGCGTCGAAGCTTCTCGCCACGCTCGAGGGCCCGTCCTACGTGAAGCGGGTGCTTCTGCCCGTGACCCCGACCCCGTCGAACGACTTCTACAACGCCCGCGGGTCGATCGAGGGCGCCCGGGCCGTTCGGAACGCCTTCCGGGTCCAGGAGATGGGCGGATTCTCCTTCGTCGAGTTCGTCAGCACGTGCAACGTCAACTGGAAGATGTCGATCCTCCAGTCGAAGCACTACGCGGCCGAGGTGCTGGCGAAGATCTTCCCACCGGGGCTCTTCAAGGACAAGTTCGGGGTGGAGAAGCGATGAAGATCGAGACAATCCTCGCCGGCCACGGAGGCCAAGGTGTCCTCGAGCTCGCGAACTGGCTCGCCTACTACAACCTCGTCAAGGGGCGGCACGTCGCCTACACCCCCTCCTACGGTCCCGAGACCCGCGGAGGGAAGGTGAAGTGCTACGTCGTCAGTTCCGACGAGCAGATCGATTCCCCCATCGTCGACGACCCCGACATCCTGGTCGTCATGAACACCCCGTCGATGGACTTTGTCTCCCTGCTCAAGACGGGAGGGACCCTCGTGGTCAACAGCTCGCTCGTCGCGGAGAGCCACCGACGCGGCGACGTGAAGGTCGTCGAGGTGCCCGCGACCGAGATCGCCGGTGGCCTGCGTGCGTACAGCCCGGAGAAGGGGAAGGACACGGCGATCGCGGCGAACAGCGTGATGTTCGGGGCCTGTCTCGCCGTCAGCGGCGAGAGCATCCGGGACGAACTGGACCGCATCCGTGAGGTCTTCGGCCACTTCTTGACCGGACGGAAGGCGTCGTACATCCCCCTGAACGTGAAGGCCGTGGAGGAGGGGTTCGAGCACGTGATGCGCTCACGCTCGGCTCCACCGTCCCCCAAGGGTTCGGTTCCCCCTCCCGGGATCACCTCCTAGTTCCGCGGGCCGGCGTGCCGGGAGCCTGGAAGAGCCCGGGGAGCCCGTAGAAGGTCCCTAGGCTCGGCCTGGGGCCGGGCGCCGGGCAGTTGGCGTGTCCTAGGGCGGCAGAGGGGGAAAGCCAGGAACCTTCCGGGAAGGGGGCGCTGCCGAGATCGTCGACCTGGCCGTGGCAGCTTGATGAGCGGACGACCCAAGGGGCCAGAGAGCACGATGAGAGAGCGCGCGCCCAACAAGGCCGCGCGATGCGACTACCATGGGATCCTCGTCGCGGAAGGCCTCCGGGACCGGTCGGTCCTCGGGACGGTCACGTTGCTCGGGACGAGGCGGGGCAGGGACTGGACCCTCCTCCGCGTGGCCGTCACCGAAGAGCGCCTTGCGTTGGTGATCGCGCGGGTCCAGCGTGGCCTGAGGGTCGAGGGAGGCGTGCCGTTCTACGCCCACTTCTACCGGCCCTGCGAGCTCCTGGTGGTGTTCCCGGAGCGGGTGTTCCGATTGACCCCGCGGAAGGAGAGCTGGGCCCCCGCGGTGTCCTGCGGCAGGTCAGTCGGCATCCCTCAGGAGCAGCTGGACTTCAACCCCTGTCGGTTCGAAGACGAGGCCTACTAGAGGGAGCAAACGCCCCGCGGGGGGCGAAGGCATCGCGGGTCGGGGATACGTTCCCAAAGGGCCCGTCCCTTTCCAACGGACGGGCAAGATTGGTTCGGGGCGGGCGCTCCCCCTGGATCATATCGCGGGCGAGTAGGTGAGGACCGTCGTCACCTGGTCGACCTCGCAGAGGTGGTTTGTCGGCGGAGCCGGCGTGGCCTGGAACGCATAGGTCAGCCCGTCCGACACGAAGGCCCAGCTCCCGGAGTAGCCGAGCTTGGTGTACGTCGGAGTGTTGGGGACAAGCTGGTTCCCGTGCTGGAAGATCAGATAGGTGACCTTGGTGCCTCCGGTGGCCGACCAGCTCACCTGTGCCTTGGCCCCCCACGGGATGAGATGCTCCGAGATGGGGACCGAACTGCCCGCGGGCGGGCAGTTGGGTTCCTCGAGGGACCACTGGACCGGACTGGGGGCATAGAACCGCGGAATCGCCCCGGCGGCGAGGGGAAGGTACAGGCTGACCGCCACCGCTGCGGTGACACCCACCCAGAACTCGATACGTCGGTCGTCCCCGACTGGGGCCCGAAGCGGGGACCGGTCGCGGGGAGTGCTCGAGGCCTTCATCGGGCCGAGCCCTTCGACCGCCCGTGACGGATCGAGGGGTCCCGGGACCACCCCAGGGCCACGCTCACGAGGAAGATCGCGAGGACGAGGATGAACCATCCGTAGCCGAGGTCGACGCTGAATCCCGAGCTGAAGTTGTCGATTTGACCTAGGGGTCCCAGCAGGGCGACCCCCAAGACAATGGATAGGACCCCCCACCAGAACGTCCACCGCTCCACCGAGATCAGCTGCGTCATCGATCCTCCTGCAGGCCCTTGCCGCGCCCTCGAGTACGAGCTAGGCCATAAGCCTCGGTCATCGGCCGGCGGGGTCAGGGCCGGCCGGGCTCCCTTCTCCACCGGGGACCCGCGGGCCGAGCTGAACGTTCACCGGCCAGGCAAGCTCACGACCCCTCCCGGGGCCGTGAGGCTCGGCCGACGAGTTCCGCCGGTAGTGCGTTGCCCGACGGAGCGCTCGGCTTGGGTCCAGAAGGCTTTGCGGACCCGGGTTGCCCCTACGTCCCCCACGGGCGACGCCCTGCGCCCGCCAGCCACGCGCCTGGACCGGGGTGTACGGTTAAGGTCGGTCCGGGCCTGAGATCCCTGTGGAAACGCCCAAGCCGGGGACCGTGGTCCTCTTCCTCGCTGGGGACCCCGCGTTGGCGGAGAGGCAGGTTAGTCGTCCCCCCTTGTTCGCGGGGCTCATCCGGCCCTTAGTGCCGGCAGCTTTGCTCCCCCCTGGCACAGGGGATCGCCGGGCGCCGGGCCGCGCACACCCGGCCAGGCCTAATGCCTTCCCCGCCGACCATGTCATGTGCGCGCTGCAGCTCTCGAAAGCGGCGAAGAGGTTGGGGCGAACGGTCAAGATCGTCGATGTGAATCAACCGGGGGACGACCGGACGCTGGTGCTGCGTTTCGTGGGCCCCGACGACGTCTTGCCGATAGCGGTGCGTTCGGACGGCACACGACTCGAAGGCGTGGAGTCGTTCGGTTCCGGGTCCCTCCAGGACTTCCTGGCGGACGCCTAGCGTTCAGGTCCCAGGACCGCGGGAACCGGGCGAGGGTCGCCGCAGGCCCGAAGTAGTTAAGTAGATACATCATCGACTAACCTAACTGAATGACCATGCCGGCGGCGCGAGCCCACCTGGCCAGCGCCGCTCTCCCCCGGGAGGAACTGCTCGTCGAGGCGCTGGTCCATGCCTCCCGGGTCTTTCGCCACAGCCTTCACCCTGCGCTCGAGCGCGAGGGGCTGACCTCCCCGATGTTCTGGGCGCTGCACCAGCTCGTCGTGGAGGGCCCCCTGAGCGTCGGGGGGATCGCCGGAGCGTGCGACGTCACCTCCGCGAACATCAGTTCGGCCGCGGAACAGCTGGAGGCGGCCGGCCTCGTGGTCCGCCATTCCTCGGCGCCGGACCGGCGCTTCGTCATGCTCAAGGCGACGCCTCGCGGGCGGGCGTTGCACGCGGAGGTCTCGCGGCGCCTGGCCCGGGTGCTGGTCCAGTCGCTGGAAGGACTTCCGTCCAGCGACCTGGAGGCCGCCGTCAGGGTCCTCGAACGCCTCGCCGGGAGCGCGAGCCGTCCCCCGACCCACCCCGAGGGAGGCGCGCCATGAACGGGAACCCGACGCGGACCGCGACCGGCCTCCCGTACGACCCGGCACGAGCGCGGACCCTCCTCGCGATCTTCGCCGGCATGGCACTGATGGTGACGTACGTCGAGACGATGGTTCTCCCCGCGTTCAACCAGTTCTACACGTTCTTCCGGCTGAACGGGAGCTCGTCGTTCGGGACCGTCGCCTGGATCCTCTCGGCGTACCTGCTCGTCGGCACGGTGGTCGTGCCGGTCTTCGGCAAGCTCGGCGACCTCTACGGGAAGAAGCGGATGCTCGTGGTCGCGATGGGGATCTACGCGGTCGCCGTGTCGATCGCCGGCTTCACCCCCAACCTCGGGGCCCTGCTCGGCATCTCGCGCCCGAACCAGATCTACCTGCTAATCGGGGTGCGGGGGGTCCAGGGGATCGGGATGGGGATGTTCCCGCTGTCGTTCGCCATGATCCCCGAGGCGTTCCCCCCCTCGCGGGTCGCCCAGGGCCAGGGCGTGATCAGCACCATGTTTGCCGCCGGGGCGGCGCTCGGCCTCGCCGGGGGAGGCTGGATCGCGCAGGCGTACGGCTGGCAGGTGACCTACCACACCGTCATCCCGCTCGCGATCGTACTGGCCGTCCTTGCGGCGGCGCTCCTTCGGGAGTCGCCCGTGCACGGCCACCCGGTACTGGACCTGCCCGGGGTCGCCTCGCTCGGGTTCGGCCTCGCGACCCTCCTGATCGGCGTGACGGAGGGATCGTCGTGGGGCTGGACGAGCTTCTCGGCGGTCCGCCTCGGCGGCGTGCCCTGGGGGGTCCCGGAGTTCTTCCTGCTCGCGCTGGCCGGCTTCGCCTTCTTCGCCTGGTGGGAGCCTCGCGCGAGAAGCCCGGTGATCCGTTTCGAGGCGCTCCGACCTCGGAACATCTTCGTCTCGAACGTCAACGGCATCCTGGTCGGGGCCCTCATGTTCTTCTCGTTCACGACCGTGGTCATCCTCGCCGAGCTCGGCGTAGGCCCCGGCCTGGGGGTCAGCGAGTTCACGTTCGGGCTCCTGGCCCTTCCGTCCGCCCTGTCGATGCTGGCGTTCGGGCCGCTCCTCGGCCGGGCGGTCTCGCGGTGGGGCCCGAAGCCGGTCACCCTGCTCGGGTTCGCCCTGATGGCGGTCGGAGGCCTCCTGCTCGTGCTCTACAACCGGACCACGGTCGAGCTGGCGGTGTTCATGGTCCCGCTCATGGTCGGGAACGTGGCGACGCTGATCGCGATGTCCAACATGATCGTCCTCAGCGTCGACCACCGCGAGCTCGGCGTCCAGACCGGCATGAACCAGACGTTCCGGAACCTGGGGACCGCGGTCGCCCCGGTCGCCACCACCAGCATCCTCGGCAGCTTCACCGCGACGTTCGTCGTCGACGTCCAGGGACATCCGTTCCCCGTCCGCGCCTACGCGCTCCAGGGCTTCCAGGTCGTCTTCGGGATCGTGCTCGTCCTCTCGCTGGTCGGGTTCTGCTTCGGGCTCGCGCTGCGGAACTTCCGTTTCGCCGCGGACGGGACCCGCCACGGCCACGTCGAAGAAGCTTCGGCACGCCCCGCCGCCACGGAAGGAAGCGCCGGCCCCAGCGTGGGGGTCTCCCAGGCCCGAGACCCCTAGGGTTCGCGCGACCCTAGAGCGTCCGGCGACCCGTCCGAGGTCAACCACGCCCCAGCGCTCCGCTTTTGAGGCCTCCCGTCTGGGGGGGACCGATGGAGCCGCGCAAGGTCGTCATCATGGGGGCCGCCGGCCGCGATTTTCACAACTTCAACGTCATCTTCCGGGGGAAGCAGGACGCCCGCGTCCTCGCCTTCACCGCCGCGCAGATCCCGGACATCGCCGGTCGGACGTACCCGCCGGTCCTGGCGGGACCCGGCTATCCGAAGGGGATCCCCATCCTGCCGGAGTCCGACCTCGCCGAGTTCGTCCGCAAGGAGAAGGTCGACGAGGTCATGCTCGCCTACTCCGACCTTCCGAACACCGAGGTGATGCACAAGGCCTCGATCGCGATGGCGGCCGGGGCGAGCTTTTCTCTCGGCGGGCCCCGTCAGACGATGATCTCCTCGTCCCGCCCGGTCGTGAGCATCTGCGCGGTGCGCACGGGCGCCGGCAAGAGCCCGCTGACGCGGTTCGTCTCGCGCAAGCTTCGGGAGGCGGGGCGCCGGGTCGTCGTCGTCCGGCACCCGATGCCGTACGGGGACCTGGCCGAGCAGGCGGTCCAGCGGTTCGCCACGCCGGAGGACCTCGACCGCGCCCACTGCACGATCGAGGAGCGCGAGGAGTACGAGCCCCACATCGCTGAAGGGGTCGTGGTCTTCGCCGGGGTCGACTACGAGCCGATCCTCCGTGCGGCGGAGAAAGAGGCCGACATCGTCCTCTGGGACGGGGGGAACAACGACCTTCCGTTCTACGCGCCGGACCTCCACCTGGTGGTCGCCGACCCGCATCGGGCCGGCCACGAACTCTCCTACTACCCGGGCGAGACGAACTTCCGCCTCGCCGACGTCATCGTCGTCAGCAAGACCGACTCCGCCCCGCCCGAGGGGATCCGAACGGTCGAGGACAACGCCCGGGCGGTCAACCCCCACGCGACGCTCGTCCGGGGTGCCCTGCGGATCTCCGCGGACGACCCCGAGCGCCTTCGAGGGAAGAAGGTCCTGGTCGTCGAGGACGGCCCCACGCTGACCCACGGAGGGATGGCGTTCGGGGCCGCGACCCTTCTCGCGCGGGCTCATGGGGCGGAGATCGTGGACGCCCGCAAGGGCGCCGTCGGCTCGATCGCGCGCGTCTACGCGCAGTACCCCCACCTGGACCGGGTGCTCCCGGCGATGGGGTACTCGCCGGCGCAGGTCCACGAGCTGGAGGCGACAATCCGCGCCTCGGGCGCCGAGATCGTCCTCGACGGGAGCCCGATCAACCTCTCCCGTCTCGTGCGCGTCCCGCAGCCGGTCGTCAACGTCCACTACGACTACGACGACCTGGAAGGACGCCTTGCGAAGGTGCTGAAGTCGTTCCTCGCCAGCCATCCCAGCCGCTGAGCACGGGCCGGCGGGGACCGCGCGGCCCGTGGCCGCTGGGTCGCGGGGACCTCGGGCGGCGATCGCGTGCCACGGCCGGGCCGTTCGATCGCGTCCTACGGCCCGAGCGGGTCGGGGACCTTACGGTTCCGTCCGGTGCCCTCCGGCGGGGGAGGCACGCTGGGGGGTTGGTAATCGCCCCCGCCGGGCCCCGGATGGCGTAGCCCGCGACGGGTTCTCCTTACCCAATCATGGCGAGGCATCCTAAACGGTGCAGGTCCTTCGCGGCGGAGCGAGCCGGCCCGTAGCCGCGGCCCACACCGGCCCCGTGCCCCCGCGATCGTCGCTTCAGTCGATATCCTCGCCGACGACGGGGGCCGCCGGAGGCTTCCCTCCCCGGAGCGCCGACGGGACGATGGCGGCAAGGACGAGCCCGGTCGACGCGAGGAAGATCCCGTGGATCGCCTCGAGGAACTTCGCGCCGGCTGTGAACGGAACGCCTGCGGCGGCGGTCCCGAGGAAGATCGCCTGGATCTCGGGTCGGCTGAGCACGCTCGTCATGATGACCAGCGTGAGCCCGAGGCTGATGGTCGCGCCCGTGTTGACGAACGTCGTGCCGATCCCGGAGGCCACCCCCCGGCGGCCCGGCGGGACCGCCGTCATCAGGGCGGCCCGGTTCGGGGCGGCGAACAGCCCCATCCCCGAGCCCACCAGGATGAGCGGGCCGGTGAGCTGGGCGAACGTCGCCGCGGGTCCGATCGTCGAGAGCCAGAGAAAGCCCACTGCGGACACGACCAGGCCCGCGAGCAGGAACGGCCGGGGCCCGAAGCGGTCCGAGAGCCAGCCGCTGACCGGGCCGAAGGCGACCATGGACGCCGAGACCGGGACGAGGTAGAGGCCAGCGCTGAACGGGCTCAAAAAGCGCGGCGGGCCCTGGAGGTAGAAGACGAGGATGAACGTGAACGCCCCCCGGGCGAGGGCGTTGAGCAGGGTGGCGAGCGCGCTCGCGCTGAACTGCCGATTTCGGAACAGGCTGAGGTCGAGCATCGGCGATCGCTCGCGCAACTCGACCCCCACGAACGCGACGAGCAGGACCCCCCCCGCCGCCACGAGGACGAGCGCGAGAGGGTCGGAGATCTGGCCGAGCGCCCCCAGGGTGATCCCGAGGAGGAGGACGACCAGCCCGGCGGCGAAGACGATGTTCCCCACCCAGTCGATGCGGGCCGTCGTCTCCGGCCGCGCAAGCTCCCGCAGGCCGGTGTGGGCCCGAATCGTGGCGAAGATCCCGATCGGGACGTTGACGAAGAAGATCCATCTCCAGCCGATCGTCGACGTGATCACCCCGCCGAGGACGAGCCCGGCGATCGCCCCGGCGACGATCGAGACCTGATTGATGCCGAGGGCGCGTCCCCGCTCGTTGACGGGGAAGGCGTCGGTGATGATCGCGCCCGAGTTCGAGAAGAGGAAGCCGGCGCCGACCGCCTGGACCAGGCGGAACAGGACGAGCTCGAGGCCGGTCTGCGAGAAGCCGCAGAGGGCCGAGCCCCCGGTGAAGATCGCGAAACCGAGGACGTAGAGCCGGACCCTGCCGAACATGTCGGAGAGCCTTCCGAAGTTGAGGAGGACGACCGCCGTGAGCAGCGAATAGCCGAGGAGGATCCACAGGAGCAGCGTCGTCGTGGTCCCGGGGAGCTCGCGACCGATCGTCGGCAGCGAGATCAACACGATGTTGCCGTCGATCGCCGACATCAGCGTCGCGACGGTCGTGTTCGTCAGGACGCGCCATTTGTACTCCATCGGCGCCCTCCCGAGCTCAGGCGCTCGCGGTCCCCGGGGCTCCGGGGCCGGCCGTGAAATGCCCGCGGCGAGGTCGGCCCATCGCTCGCGACCGGTCCGGCTGCTCCGCTAGCCCGGAGGGTTCGCCCCGGCCTGGTAGCCGGCGATCTGCGAGGTGAGCTTGTCGATGTACTGGCGGAACACCCCGATCAGTTGGCGGGAGGTGACCACGCCAACGACCTGGTCCCCGGAGCGCACGACAACGCGCCGGACCCCCAGCTCGGCCATCTTCGCCACCACCTCGTCGGTCGGGGTCTCGGGGAGACAGGACCGAACGGTCGCCGATCCGATCTCCTTCACCCGGACCGACCCTGGCGGGACGCCGGTCGCGACGATCTTCTCGAGGAAGTCCCACTCCGTCACGATGCCCGCGATCGTCACCGTCCCGCCCCGGGTGAGGACCGCGTAACCCTTGCGGGCGGCCACCATCTTACGTGCGGCCGTGAGCGCGTCGGCCTCCTCGTCGACCGTGAGGAGGTTGCGGTCCATGATGTCCTTCGCTTGGAGGACCATGGGAGCGAGAGCACCGAGCTCCCTATCAGCCCTCCCGACGCAGCGCCCGGGCCCGCTCTGGAGCTAACGTTCCCCGAACGGGCGCGCCCTGCCCTCCTCACGCGCTGCCGGGCCGAAACTCGGGTTCCTGGTGACGGGGGACGCGGGGACCGGCGCGGGCCGACCATCGGGCCCGGCGAGAAAGGCCGCCTCGGGCCGGGACGGTCGGTCGGACGACGCGAGTCGGGCTCCTCGAGGGCGGAAGGCCGCAGGTATTATCTGCTTGGCCGGGTCCGACGCCTTGCGGAGCGACGGCACGATGGCGATTGAGGATGAGGTTTCGGCGAACGCGGTGAAGGTCTACCGGGCGATGAAGGATCTCGGGATGGCCGTCGAGGAGAAGATGGGGACGGCGGAGCGCATCACCCAGTCCGCGAAACTTCCGAAGACGATGGTCATGAACGCCCTGCAGGAGCTCCAGGCCAAGGGCTGGGCGCGTCGCAAGGTCCGCGAGAAGGCCGCCGGCTACTTCCTTTTGAAGTAGCGGGTCACCGGCGATCCGTCCGGACGAGGAGCCCCGAGCCACCGGCACGGCCGGGGGAGCTCGTGGCAGCCGGCCGGGGAGAGGGCGCCCGTTACGTGGCGACCGGAGGGCCCCGGCTCCAGAGCTTCTCGACCAGGCGGCAGGTCGAGCGGAGCGTCACCTCGGTGACGCTGCTGACCCGGGCCACTTGGGCCCTCGAGCGGTGCTCCCCGTGGCGTTCCGCGGCCAGGTAGATCAGGGCCGCGACGAGCCCGTGGGGGCTCAGCCCGGAGAGCTCCGGGTCCTCGCGGGTCGCATCGAGCATCCCCTCGACCGTGGAGCGCACCTCGGAGGAGAGCGCGAGCTCCTGGGCATACCGGGCCAGGAACGCCTTCGTCCCGACCCCCGGGATCTCGAGCCCCGTTCCCCGATGCACCATCTTGAACGTCCGCCCGACCTCGGACCGGCGCGCGGAGACCGCCGCCGAGACCTCCCCCAGCGTCCTCGGGATCATGTAACGACGGCACGCGGCGTAGACCGCCGCCCCGGCGCATGCGGGCGACGCCCGGCCGCGGAAGACGCCGGCCTGGCGCGCCTCACGGAAGACCCGCTCTGCCTCGTCAACGACGATCGCGGGCAGGCCCAGGCGGTCCCCGGCCGCCACGATCTCGGCGTGGGCGGAGGAGCGGTCCAGGGAAGCGTCCCCGCTCCTCGCCGTCTGGCGCTGCATGACCCGACGAAGGTGCTGGAACTCGTACCGACGGCGCCAATCCAGACGCCGACCCTGACCGTCCCGGCCCAGAGAGAGGGTCGACCCGAGCGGTCGTCGCGCCCCTCCCGGCCGGACGAACGGGCCGATCCCGCGACCGCTCCCCTCCGAGGCTGGCTGGGGAGGAAGGGGGGGACCATCGCTCACGAGCTCCGAGGAGTCGAAGACGAGACCGCACTCCGCGCAATGGGTCTCGGACCGTACGGTGTCGACGATCCGGTGCATGCTCTGGCAGAGCGGGCAGGGGACGGCGCTCTCGCCCGGGGGCTGGGTTGCCCGAGCCCGGCTCTCAGGCATGGTCGGTTCGACGCGGGACGGAGGATATTAGCTTACGTCCAGCTTCGGGAGCGGTACACCCTCGCCGGCGGGCGGCGGGCCCGGGGGTTCGACGCGGCTCGCGCCATGCCGACCCGACCGGACGGCGGAAGGCGGGCCGGGGCACCCCCGGAAGAAGGATACGGGGTTCGAACCTCAGGGTCCACTCGTGAGGACCGGCTTGGTCGCGGTCGGGGCCGCGTTCGCCGTGGTCGGCGCGGCGGTGATCGTGGGGGTCCTCTATCCTGGTGACGAGCCGACCGTCACGCGTACGAGCTCGGCCACCGCCGACGGGATGGCAGGAGGGAGCTGGAGGCCGTTCGTGCTTCCCGCCTACGCCAGCGACCCCGCCTCCGTGCTGGTCCAGTGGTACGCGACGACGGGGTTGCTCGACCTCCCGGCGCAGGTCAACGTGAGCCTCTACGCCGGCCGGATGTGTCCGCCGGCGACCGAACCGTGCCCCGAGCTCCCGGCCCTCGCGGTCTGGAACGGGAGCGGGCCCGGGCACTGGAGCGCCTCCGGGACCACCGGATCGATGTACCTGCTCCTCGTCACGTGCCTCGGGGGGAGCGGCGTCTCGGTCAACTTCACCGCGACGCTCGTCGAACAGTACCTGGTCAGCTCCCGGCCGCTTCCGATGCTCCCGTTCGCGTTCACGATCATCGGAGGGGGGTTGCTCGCGGGCGTCGGGGCGGTCGCGCTCTACCTTGGGCTGTTCCTCCCCGAGGGGGTGTACGCTCCGCTCGACCCGGTCGGGCCGGCCGACGGCGAGCCGGACCAGTACGGGGCCGGGGCGGGAGCCTCGAAGCCTTCCGGACCCGGAGCGCCCGGTAGGCCCGGCTACTGACCCCAGAACGGGTGGGCCGTCCGCCGCATGCGGACGACCTCGTCCAAGATCGTCCGCTCGTGGGGCGTGAGGGGCTGGTCCTTCAGCGCGCGAGCCGCCGCCTCAGGCAGGGAGACCCAGAGGACGTCCCGCGCCTTCAGGTTCCGCCCGAAGACCGCTCCGTCGATGGAAGCGGCGAGCTCCGTTCCTTCCGGGGCCTCGGAGACCGACGTGTTCTCCCGCTGGAGCCCCTTGAGGAGACCGACCTCGGCCCCGTCCGAGCGCATCAGGCGGACCCCGGGCCGCAGCACTCCCCCGAGGACCCGGATTCCCACGATCGCGGGCTTGGAGGCCCGGAAGACGAACCCCTCGAGGACCTCGAGCTTCGCCGGCCGGACGAGCTCGGCCCACCGGGCGAGGTCGACCTCGCGCTGCCGCTGCTGTCGCCAGGCGAGGTACTCCTCGATCGCCCGGTACATGACGTCGGCGCGGAAGACCCGAACCGTCTCCCCCGCCTCCGTGGCGGCGTCCGGGAGCACGGGGACACCGAAGGCGATGACCGCGCGGTGGGTCGGCTCGTGGACGGTCGCCTGGCGCATGACGGTGGACCGGGCCACCGGGCCGACTCCGGCCTCGTGTACGGGGATCTTCTTGTCCCCGCACTCGAAGGCGAGCGCCTCGAGCCCTCCGAGCGTGTCGGCGAAGATCGCGACGCCGCTCTCGGCGAGCTCGGCGACCGGGCGGGACGCTTTGGCAAGCTCGAGCCGGACCGCTTCGGCCTCCTCCGGGCCGTGGACGACCCTCAGCAGGCCGCCCGGCATCGCCTCCTCGATGCCGGGAGCGGCGAGATAGACCCCGGCCGCGGCGACGACCTCCTGGAGCGATTCGAGCCGGGCCGCGCGGGAGCCCCGGCCGGCCTGGGGAGGGGCCGGCCGGTAGATCCCTCGGACGCGGCTCGCGAACGGCTCGGTACGGCCCGTGACGACGACCTCGTCCCCTACCTTCAGGCGCCCCCGGTAGACGATGATGCTGCCGACGGGCCCGACCCCCTTCTGGTCGCTCCGCTCGAGGATCGTCGCCTCGCCGCCCTCGCGGACGAGGACGAGCTCGCGCGCAAGGAACCGCTGCGACAGCCCGACCAGGAGGGCGATGAGCTCGGGGACACCCACTCCGGTCTTCGACGAGACCGGCACGATCCCCACGTTACGGGTGAAGTCGCGGACCCGGTCGAACCGGTCGGCGCTGAAGCCGAGCTGGTCGAGCTCCTCGGCGACCGAGTAGACCCGCGCGTCCAAGAGCTTGGAGAACTCGCTCCCGCTGCGCGCGATCTGCTCGACGAGCGTGACGGGCGCGACGACCTTCCTCCACCCGGCGAGGAGGTCGACCTTCGTGAGCGCGACCGCGAACGGGGTCTTCTCGCGCTTGAGGATCTGGATCGACTCCTTCGTCTGGGGCATCACGCCCTCGCGCGCGTCGATCACGAGGATCGAGAGGTCGGAGAGCGCCCCGCCCCGCCGTCGCATCGTTTCGAACGAGCGGTGCCCGGGCGTATCGACGAATAATAGGCCGGGGACGATCAGCTGCTCCTGGCTCAAGACCCCTTGGGCGAGCCGACGGACGGTCGTCCCCGGGACCTCGATTGCGCCGATGTGCTGGGTGATCCCGCCCGCCTCGTGGGCCGCCCGGACGCTCCCGGCGATCCGGTCGAGGAGCGTCGTCTTCCCGTGGTCGACGTGCCCGAGAAGCGAGACGATCGGCTCGCGCAGCTCCGCCACGCGACCGGCGACCTTCCCCGCGCCCATAGGCGTTTCGCGGAGGGGCGCGGGGGCCCGGCTCAGGGGGCGGGGGTCCCGAGCGAGAACTGCTCGAGGGGACCGGAGACGAGCGGAACGACCAGCTCCTCCGGCTCGAGGCCGCCGTGGGCACCGAGCAGGACCCGGCGGGCCGCGGTCCTCCCCGGGATGGTGTAGGTGAGGCCGGCGGGGCTCGGGACCAGGACGACCAGGTCCGCGACCCTCTCGAGCAGCTCCGTATGGTACGGCGGCGGCCCGAAGAGGCCGTGGCGGACCGCCTCCTCGGAGCGGATCGACAAACTGCCGGCCGGGAGCCTTCGGGCGAGCGCCTCCTCCAGATGGGCGAGCTCTCCGCCACGGGCCTTCAAGAGGCCCGCTCTCCGGTCGCCCGTCGGCGGGCGCGCCAGGAGCCGGGAGATCGACAGCTCGGAGTCGAGCGCCACCTGCTGTGCCGGGGCGGCCGGCACGAGGCCGTGGTCGGCGGTCACCAGGACCCTCGTCGCTCGGGCGACGGCGGGGGGAACGGCCCGCGCGACGAAGTCGAGGAGGCCTCCGAGGCGGTCGAGCTCGAGGTCGGCCGAGCCCGAACCGGGCCCGCGGAGGTGCTGGACGGTGTCGAGCTCGTCCCAGTAGGCGACGACCAGCGGCGGGGCCGGCGCCCGGTCAAGGACGTGGGCGAGCCCGTCCGCCAGGTCGGCCCAGGCCGAGTAGCCCTCGTAGCTGGCGCCCTCGTAGATCATCCGGGTGAACCCGCGCCCCTCGAACTGATCTCGCGACACGGCGACCGCCCCCGTGACTCCCTGGCGGAAGATCGTCGGCGGCCCCAGGACGTCCGCTGGGGTCCAGGCCGGCCCGAGCAAGGCGTCCATCGTCGTGACGCCGACCGGCGACATCCTCAGCATGTCGACCACGGAGCCGAATCTCGGCAGGAACTGCCGGTAGCCGACGAGGCCGTGGCGAGAGGGCGAGGATGCCATCGACAGGCTCGCGAGCGCCACGGTCGTGGACGACGGGAAGACGGTCGTGATCGGGCTCGTGCGGGCGAGCCAGGCCCGCGCGAGGGCCCCGCCCGGGCGTCGGGCGCGGGCACGCAGGCGCTCGTAGCCGAGGCCGTCCACGACGAACAGCAGCACGGGCCCCTCCGCACGGCGGCCACCGAACGGGTCGGCCGACGGACGGAGCGGTGGGAGCGCGACGTCCGACGGCTCCCCGCCGAGGGCGCGGACGACGGAGGTCGCGACGTTCGGCAGGGAAAGGCCGTCGTACGCCGGCATGGGGACCCCGAGCGGGCCGCGGGGCGCCACGAGCTCGCGCACGTCGGCCGGAAGCTCGTCGGTCAGCTCCGGAGACCGGGCCGGGCGGGGCGACGACGAGGCGTTCACCGGCCGGCCCCCTGGCCCGCTGGGCCGGACCGCGGCGGCGCGAAGTCGTCGAGCGAGACCTGACGCTGGCTGCGGTCGCTCAGCCGCTCGACCCGGACAGAGACCGTACGCACCCCGCGACCCTTCCGACCACGCTCATCCGCCCAGAGGGCGCGGGCGAGCCGGTCCGCTTCCTCGACCAGGGCCTCGGAGCCTTCGCGCGACGCGGGGAGCGTCCGGCCCCGCTGGGTGCGGTCGAAGTCGCTCCAGCGGAGGGCGACGACGACCGCGCCGTAGCGCAACCCCTCCGTTTCGAGCGAGCGGGCGAGCTCGCCGGAGAGCCGGCGGACGACCGCGACGACCTCGTCGGCGCTCCGCGCGTCCTCGGCGAGGGTCCGGTCGGCCGACCGGCTCCTGGGCTCGCCGCGCTCCTCGGGGACCTCGTGGGGTATCCCCCGAGCGAGGTCGATGAGCTCGCGCGCGAACCCCCCGAGCTCCCGCAGGAGATCGGTCGTGCGGTGCGCGGCGAGCTCTCCGATCGTCTTGATCCCGTGGCGAGCGAGGACCTCCTCCGTCCGGGGTCCCACCCCAGGGATCGCGCGCACGGGAAGGGGGGCGAGGAACGCGACGACCTCCGACGGGGGGACGAGCAGCACCCCGCCGGGCTTGGCACGGTCGCTCGCGATCTTCGCGACGGTCCTGGACGTTGCGACCCCGATCGAGGCCCCGAGCCGGAGCCTCTCGAGCAGCTCGCGCTGGAGCCGGGTGGCGAGCTCGCGGGCGTCCTCGCCCGAGATGTCGCCCACCATCAGGGCGCACTCGTCGATGCTGTAGGGGACGAGGGTGCGGGCGTGCGGCCGCAGCAGGTCGCGGACCTCCTGGGCGATCCGCTCGTACTTGGGGAACTCCGGCGGGACCCAGACCGCGTCCGGGCAGAGCCGGGCGGCGGTGCGGGTCGGCATGGCGCTGTGGACCCCGAACGCCCGCGCCTCGTAACTTGCCGACAGGACGACGCCCCGGCTCGGCTCGTCGGACGGCGGCGGACCGACGATCACCGGCCGGCCCGCGAGCTCGGGACGGTCGCGCCGCTCGCAGGAGACGTAGTAGGCGTCCATGTCTACATACAGAACCCAATTAGGCAACAATATATCCACCCGCGACCTGTCCCGAGACGGTGCGCGCGTCGAAGAAACCGGCCCAACCGCCTTTCGACATCGACTGGTTCCTGACGTTCAGCGCCGGCGGAGAGTCGACCCAAGCCTCTTACCGATATCTCCTGTCGAAGATGGAGGGCCTGGCCGGGCGGCCCCTCGCGTCGGCGACCTCGCGGGACCTGGACAAGCTCAAGGCGAGGCTCCGCGGGATGCGGAGCGGGCTCCAGCACGTCCGAACGCTCCGCATGTTCTACAGCCGGTGCGCCTCGGCATCCCGCACCCCCGAGGAGGCGTTCCGGTACAAGCAACTCGCGGACGCATCGGTCCTGAAGCTGAAAAAGCCGAAGCTCGACCCGGCCGACATCCTGAGTCCCGACGAGGTGTCGAGGGTCATGAACGCGGCCCTCACGCAGCGGGACCGGGCTCTAATCGGAGTCCTCTACGAGTGCGGGCCCCGAATCTCGGAGGCGCTCGCGCTCGACTGGCCGAACGTCACACACGAGGAGGCGGTCGACGGCCTGCCCGAGATGTACGTCCTTTGGTTCCCCAAAGTCAAGGTCAGCGGGAGCGAACACCAAGGGTTCATCCTAGACACACTCGAGGCCCTCCGCGACTGGCTCGAGAACCACCCGCACGCGGGCGCCGGCCCTCTGTTCTGCACGGCCAGCGGGGAGCGGTTGACCCGCGGGGGCGCTTGGCGCCGGGTCAAGGCAGCCGCCCGTCGCGCTGGGGTCCGAAAGAGGGTCTACCTTCACGCGTTCAGACACGCGCGGGCGACGCACCTGTTGGCCGCGGGGTGGTCCGAGGCCCGGGTCAAGAAATTGCTCGGGTGGTCGCCGGGTTCGAGGCAGCTCGACCGCTACGCCCACCTGACCGGGAACGACGTCCGTCGGGCGCTCCTCGAGTCGAAGGGGCTCACGGTGCCGAAGGAAATCGCGCCGACGTTCGTGTACCGGAGGGAGGCGGTCCCGCCGGTCCCGGTGAAGCCGGTCGCCGGCATGGCGGTGCCGCGTCCCGGTCCGCCAACCGTCCCGCCCGAGGTCGCGGTGATGCTCCTAGAGCCGAGGGTCCAGGCGTTCCTCGCGGCGCTCGCTGCTTCGATGAAGGCCGCACCGAGCGCGTAGGGCGCGAGGCGCGGCCCGACGGGGGCCGCCCGTGACCGACCTGTCGCGTCTCGGCGCTGCGCTCGCGTACGCGGCCCAAGGCTTGCGGGTGTTCCCGGTCAACGGGAAGGCTCCCCTGACGCCTCACGGGTTCAAGGACGCGTCTTCGGACCCTGAGACAATCCGCGGGTGGTACTCCGAGTGGCCCTCCGCCGGAGTCGCCATCCCGACCGGCCCCGAGAACGACCTACTCGTCCTAGACGTCGACCCCAGGCACGGAGGGGAGGAATCGCTCGCCGAGCTCGTCGCCAAGAACGGCCCGCTCCCCGAGGGGCCGGTCGTCGCGACGGGAGGCGGCGGTTCGCATCGGTACTTCCGGTGGCCCGGCGGGGCGGTCCCCACCGTCCACGGATTCAGGCCCGGCCTCGACCTCCAGGCGGCCGACGCGTACGTCGTCGCACCGCCGAGCCCGCACCCCTCGGGGTCGACCTACCGATGGGCCGTGGCGCTCGACGGGACGCACGTTCCGATGGTCCCGCCGTGGATACTCGAAGCGGCGGAGTCGCCGGAGAAGAAGGGGCCGGCGAGGCGGGCGGGCCCGACGCTCACGGAGGACGGAGGAAAGGTCCCCCACGGCGGGCGGCACGACTGGATGGTGTCGACCGCTGCGTCACTCGCCTCAAGACTGCCCGGTGTCGGCGAGGATGCGCTCTGCAAGGCGGTACGAGCGGCGTGCGCGGAGGTCATGGACTTTGACCTTTGGCCTAACGTAAACGAGGACATCCGAACCGCCGCTCACACCGCGCTTGAGAAGTTCGGCAAGGATGCTGGGAGCGCCCTAGCTGGAGCGTTCGACACCACGGAAAGCGGGGTCTCGGACAGGTTCATCGCCGCGCATCCTGACGATTACCGATACGACGTCCATCAGGGCCGGTGGCTCAAGTGGACAGGGTGCGTGTGGGAGGGTGACGACACCGGGCTCGTCTACCGGGACGCTCGAGGGACCGTCAACCGCCTCAAGCGGGAGTTTGCCGACTGCGCCGACGAGGACGAGGCGAAGAAGCTCCTCGGGCTTTGGCGAACCTGCTCGACGAACACCAAGCTCAAAGCTATCGTCGACGGGGCCTCGTACGCTCGCGGAATCCGCGTCCTCGCCGAAGAATTGGACGCGCACCCTTGGCTCCTGCCGGTCCAGAACGGGGTTGTGGACCTTCGGACGGGGGAGCTATCGCCGAGCCGACGGGAGTATCTCAACACCCGGGTCTGCGACGTCGAGTACGACCCAGCTGCCGAAGCCCCGAACTGGGTCGCGTTCCTTGAGAAGGTCCAACCTGACCCACAGGTCCGCGCGTTCCTACAGCGGGCCGTCGGGTACACGCTCACCGGCGATATTTCGGAACAGGTCTTCTTCCTGAACCACGGCGCGGGAGCTAACGGCAAGTCGACGTTTCTCGATGTGGTCGGGGAGGTCGTCGGCCCCTACTCGGTCACGGCTCACCAGACGACGTTTCGAGAGGGGAAGGACGACCTGATTCCCAACGACATCGCCGGCATGAGGGGGGCGAGGTTGGTCCGCGTGTCGGAGACCGGGGAACGGTGGGCGCTCAACATGGAGCTAATCAAGGACCTCACCGGCGGGACCGGGGGACACTCGGTCGTTCGGGCTCGCTTCTTGCACCGTGAGTTCTTCGAGTTCCCGTGGACGGCGAAGCTGTGGCTCACCGGCAACCACCTACCGACTATCAGGGGGACCGACCTCGGAACATGGCGGAGGGTCAGGCTCGTTCCTTGGCTTGTCGAAATCAAGGAGGCGGACCGGAACCTCCACTTTGCCGAGGAGGTCCTGCTGCCGGAGCTTCGGGGGGTCCTGGCGTGGGCCGTTCGAGGTTGCTTGGCGTGGCAAAAGTTCGGTCTCTCTCCCCCCGAGAAGGTGTTGCTCGCCACCCAGGAGTACCGGCAGGACCTCGACACGCTCGGCACGTTCATCGAGGACTGTTGCGAGGCGGACGAGGGGAAGACGTCGGCCGCTGGGGACCTGTACACGGCTTGGTCCCGGTGGTGCGACGGGGCTGGGGAGCGGCCCGGGTCCCAAAAGCGGTTCGGGATGCGCCTGTCCGACCGAGGGTTTGAGTCGGGGAGAACGAAGGTCGGACGCTTCTGGAAGGGGCTCGCGCTGACCGCGCGCGGTCTTGAGTTGACGGCCCCGAAAGAGGACGGCCCATCCGGGGGTCGCCCGCGACGCCCGTACGTCGTTCCGTTCGAGGACTCCCGATGAGGCTGTTCCGGGTGACGCGTTTGGTGACGCGTTTTCAAAACTGGTCTATCGGACCAGCTCCGATGGAGTCCGACAACCCTCCGATGGTGACGGATGCTGTCGGTGGTGACGCGTTTTCGGGCTCCGATAGGGCGATTTTACAGGGGGGTGGGTGACGGGTGACGCATGGTGACGCGTGTGCTGTACTTGTGAGCACACCGGAAAAAGTACCCCATAAGTGCTACAGTAGGAGAAACGCGTCACACGCGTCACCCGGCCCCGTCGGGCGGTCGGCAACAGGGGGGCCTCGGCCCGCGACCGGGGGCGTGTCGCCGCTCGGAACCGAGCCGCGTAGGAGCGCTGATTCTGGCCCGGAACGGGCCAACACTCGTTCCGAGGCTGTCGGGCCCGTCCTGGGCTGCGTTTGGCGAGCTCACCTCGAAGGAATCGGCCCCCGCGTCGGGAGGTTTTGACCGTGGAAGCGGTCGGAGTGGCCCCGCCGGCTCCGATAGTCAAGCCGGTCAGGGTTCCATGCCCCTTGTGCGACAAGCCCCTTGCGCGGGTAATCGGGGCCGTCTCAAACCACCTCGACCGCAAGCACTACTCTCTCCACTGGAGGGAGCGGGACAAGGTCCTGACCGAGCTGTTCGGCTGGCGACGCAAGCCCGACCCCAGGCGCGTTCTCCGCGCCGACGCGCTACCGACTCAGGACTACGAGTTCAGGGACCTCCGCTGCCCGCTCTGCTCGACGCGGGTGCGGAACCCGCGGGCGGTCTACTCTCACTTTCAAAGCCTCCACCCCGGGCTCGGCCCACGAGAGCGGTCCCTGTTACTCGGCAGGATGCGACGCGAGGCGTACCGACGCGCCGAGGCCGCGCAGAGGTCGGGGCCGTGACCGAGCCCCCGGTCCCGCCGGTCGCCGAGACTCCCCCGCCCGCCGAGCCCCCTCGCAAGCGGATTCGGGTCCTTCGGCTCGGGAGGGACGAACCGAGAGCTTGCTCTTGTGGCTGGAAGTCCAAGAGCAACAGCGCCCTCTCTCCCCGGGGGCAACTGGTTAGCCACCGCGTCAACCGCCTAAAGTGGAGACCGACCGAGACCCACGTCGAGGTTCGGGTCGAATGACGACTCGTCGGCGCGTGTGGGTCCCGAGAGAAGACCCGCTCCCCGTGGACCACGAATCCGCAGCTTACGCTGCGGAGGCCGAGGCCCTCGCCTGTGCGCTCGGTCCGTCGACCGTTCTCATAGATTGTGCGGAGTGCGGGGATTCGCTCACGGACCACCCCCGAGAAGCGGTCTGCTTTGCCGTCCACGACGGAATCCCGTGCCGATGCTCAAGGTTCGTCTTCCCGACCATCCCTCCCCCGAGGACCCCGTGAGCCGCTGCCGCTTCGTCGCCGAGGAGAACGGCCCACCCTGCCTCGAGCTTCGGGGTCACGACGTCGACCACAGGCTCAGCGACGGGCGTACGTTCCCGGCGTCGGACGTGGGGTGGAGACCCCCGCGCCTCAAGATCGTCGACGATGCGGGGCACGAGGTCGTCGCCGGCGAGGTCGCATGGCTCCATCGGAACGGCCCGGTGCGAGATTGCGAGCTCGTCGTGGCCCTTCTTCGGCTCCACTGGGCGACCCACCGGCCTCGCGCGCCTGGGGACATGGACACCATGAAGGCCGGGCTGTCCTGGGAGTCCCGCGCTCGGTATCTCCCGACCGAGGTTGACGCCGTATCGGAGTGACGGGTACTAAAGTATCGGAGGGGACCATGTTTAAAAAGAGGCCGCGCGAACGGGCGCCCGAGCCGACCGACGGACCGCCAGGGGAGGGATGGACGGAGGTCGAACTGATAGAGGGCCGTCTTGTCCCTGTCGAACCGCGCAGAAGAAGGCCCCCGGCGACCGAGCCGACGACCAGCCCGGACCGGGTCTCGCCCGGTGCGGACCGTGCGGGACCAGCGTCGACCGGGCCCGGACGGGTGCAACACCCGGTCGCCCCAGAGCCGGAGAAGCCCAAACGCCGAGCGCGAGCCGCCGGAACCGTCCCGAAGGACCGCTACAAGGGCCTATCGGACGCGGAGAAGGTCGAAATCCCGGACGATTCGGACCTTGCGTGCGACGTCGAGTGCCTCTTTGCGCGCGGGATGAAGACGGGCGACGTTCTCAGAGAGGTCGGGCTGCCGTCCAACAGGTTCACATGGGACCAAGCCCGTCGCTTCCGATACGGCGCTCAGGTGCATCTCGCTACCGCGCCCCCTGTTACGCTCGAGGACGCGCAGCGCGACGTCGAGAGGCTCCGCGGTCAGGGTGTCGCTTTCACCGGCACGGACGTCGACGAGGCGGTCGACCGGGCCCTGCGCCGCACCGCCGCGCTCCGAGCGCGAGCGAGAGAGGAGCAAGCCGCACGAGCTCGCGTCCCCCAGGGAACGGAACCCCCAGGCTGAAGCTCGCCGAAGCCCTAGAGGGGCTCCGTGTAGTAGTCCATCGCGCCCACCCCGGCGATGGTGTTTCCCACGCTCGCCACGCCGCTGACTTGGATGGCTTCCCCGGGCTCCAAGACAATCTCGGTGTTCAGCGCGAAGATATGGTCCCCCCCGAAGCTCGCCTTTCCGTCCATGTCGGGCGGGGCCTCCGAGGACCATGTGTAGAAGTGGCCGCTGTCCGCGCCCGTGAACGTCAGGGCCTCGGTACTGATGATGGCTCGGGGCGTGTTAGTCGCGTTGAGTAGCTTGAACAGGTCCATGTTCAGCGTAACTGCGCCGAGGGTAGTGTAGCTCGACGTGACCTGCCGAATGTGCCAGCGGACCCCGCTGTTGCTCGGGTTCGTGAACTTGAACAGCTCGGCGATGGTCGTCGTCCCGGCCCAACCCGACGAGCTCGTGTTCTCTGATTCCGTCCCGTAGCCGATGGTGGCGACGTCGATGCTCGCGTTCTCAATCGTGGCGTTGACGGTCCCCGAAACGTCGAACGTCACGCCGCCGGCGACCGAGCCGATGGTGACGTTGTTGCCGATGTTCACCGTTCCCGCGACCGTGAGAGTGGAGTTCGTGATGTCCGCGTTCACGGAGCCTGAAATCGGGACGACGACTCCCTCGGCGACGGCTCCGATGGTGACGTTGTTGCCGATGTCGACCGTCCCCTCGACCGTGAGAGTGGCGTTCGTGATGTCCGCGTTCACGGAGCCGGAGACCGGCATGGTGACACCGCCGGCGATGGCTCCGATGGTGACGTCGTTCCCGATGTCGACCGTGCCGCCCGAGACCTCGACGGACCCCGAGACCGTGACGTCACCCGAAACCGGGACGATGACCCCGTCCTTGACCGACCCGATGGTGACGTCGTTCCCGATGTCGACCGTGCCGCCCGAGACCTCGACGGACCCCGAGACCGTGACGTCACCCGAAACCGGGACGGTGACACCCTCGGCGACGGCTCCGATGGTGATGTCGTTTCCGATATCGACGGTGCCGCCCAGGACCACCATTTCCCCGGCGACGTTTAGTTGGACCCCATCCGCGGTGTCGACCCCGATGTTTCCCTGTGAAGGCTGAATCGAGGGACTAGCCAGGAACCGACCGAAGGTTCCTCCTATGGGAAACGGCACCGCCAGCGTTCGGCCGTCAGCGGACGTCAGCCACGAGGTCCCGGAGCCTCCTTGGATTCCGATTTGCTGCGACGCCGCCACGAGGTAAAGGGGGCTCCCGAGGATGAGGTCGAGGAGGTCCTTGTCCGAGTCGCTCAGACCCGCGTACCAGTTGGAGACCGCCGCCTCGGAGAGCGCCGGCGGAGGGACCTCGGGCGGCGGCGGTGCGCCCGGTCCCATCGGATTCTCGACGGCGCTCACGAGCTCCTGACTGAGAGGACCGACGACCGGGGGCGCTGGGGCCGAGACCGTCCCTCGCTTCTCGATGTAGGCGCGGGCCTCCTGATACGTGACCCCGAACGTTTGCATCAGGAGGGCAATTTCCGACTCGACCTGGGTCTCGAAGGCTTGGAACGGAGCTACCTGTCCGATGGGTTCGGCCGCTCGTTCGGAGACCGGCTTGGCGCGGTAGACGCGGGTGGGCGGGTCGTCGGACATACGGAGGAGTCCTCGACCCTCTTGACGTGGGCCGGGACTCATAAGACCCCCGCCGGCCCGGTCGCGACCGGACTCGCGCGGGTCTTAAGAGCAAACCGACCCCCTCTGTGTCTTCGAGGAGACCATGCCTGGCGAAACCGAGACTCGCGCGCCGCGCCGCCGCATCCGCCAGAGGCGCGGTGCGGGAACGTCGTACTTCGACTACGTGAGGGACAAGTTCCACCGAGGTCGGGGGTCGTCCGGCGGGAGCATCAAGCGATACGTCCCGCTGGCGACGGCCGAGAGCCGACACATGGTCCGGGAACACCCGGGATTTGCTCTCGGCGGCGGGGCGCTCGGGTTCGGAAGCGCGGCCATCGGTTGCGCGGCCGGTGGGACGGTCACCGGCGGAATCGTCACGGTCGCGGAGTCGGTCGCTATCCACGCCATCTTCAAGGAACGCGGGCGGGCAGCCGCCGCGGGTGTCCTTGTCGGCGGAACCCTCGCGTGTGTGATGAACGCGGTCGCCGGAGGCTCGTTGACGGGTACTGCAAAATTGGGAACGACGCTCCCGAACCTTCGGCGCATGGCCCGGATGGTCGCCGCCGGGCACCCCGAGTATGTTACCTACGCGGGCCTCGGGGCCCTCGGCATCGACCCGAGGAAGACCCCGCTCGGCGCGTCGAGCCTCAACCTGCGTCGGCTCATCGCCCGGCACGGCCTCTTTGGTCTCGGGGCCACGAGCGCCCGCGGCCTCGGTCAGTCCGAGTACAACGAGTGGAACCAACCCGCCCAGCCGGGCAGGGTGTGGAACCCCGTCACGATGGTCGGCGCACCTGGGAACTTGACCGGGCTAGGCAACACCCGGGGGTGGCGACAGCTTTCTCAGGGTCCGACTCCGGCGGGAACCGGGCTCGCTCCGCTCGGTCCGTCCATCGAATCGCAGGGCGCGGAGCCCCTCCCCGACTCCTCGATGGGGAGCCTGCTTCACGGCGTCCTCTCGGGACTTGGGCTTGCGGGACCGGACCGCCGGTTGGCTTTGCGCGGGAGTTCGGGACCGGAGCAACAGGAGGCTCTCAGCGCCGGTGACGTCCTAACGGCGGCCGTGCTAGGCCCGAGACCCACCACTCACAACGTCATCCCGGACGGCCAGTGCAAGGGATGGGTCGTCCCCTCGCCGTTCAACTGAGGTAGAGGGTCGGGGGATTCGCACGGTACGGGGGAGGGCCTCATGTCGAGGTCGGTCCAGCTCCACGCCGCAATCCCGACCGAGCTTGACGAGGAGACCACGCAGCTCGCGGAGGAGCTCGAGGTCTCGCGGGCCGAGGTCGTTCGTTGCGCGCTCGAGAGCTACCTCGCCTTGGCGGGGCTTGGCGTTCTCGGCGACGACGGGCTCCTCGACCCCGAAATCCGCGAGGCCATCGCGGACGGGATGCTCGAGGAGAACCCGGAGGACGGGGACGACGACGAGGACGACCTTGGCGGCTCCCTGGAGGCCGACCCGAACGACGGGGTCGGGAGCCCGGACGACGTCGCGGGGTCGAACCCGGAGGAATCCACCGAGCCTGGGGACCTCGACAGCGCTACGTGAGTTCGCATCATGAAGTCTTCCGCCGACCGCCCTTCAGTTCCTACACTCGGTCGGCGGGGCCTTTCGGGGGGACGGACGGCACCCATCATGTCAACCGCCCCCCCTCCTTCTCCCTGAGCTAGGCCGATGGGTTCCCGGGACCGCTCCGACGGTGCCCTAGTAGGGGTTCTCGTGGGAGCTACGGTCGTCGTGGCTCACGCTCTGAGCGATAGAGCGTTCGAGCCGAAGGAAGTCCCGGACCCTCGCGCAGATGGGTTCGGAGGCACGGTTTCCGAGCTCCGGGAGAGAGCGGCAGCGATTCGCGCCCGGGCGTGATTTCGGGGTCGACCGCCGAAAAACGCCTCTCACAAATCGCCCAGGACGGGGTTTTCCGGTCGGGCTGACCCTCCGCATCCTCCCCTTTTCGGGCCGGGCGGTTCGCCCGGTCGTGCATGCCCAGCGGACGGTCTAGGAGGGCGGTCCGGCCGGTCCAGGGGGACACGACCGCGGACACGACCGATTTGCGAGCTACGGCGCGTTTTCTGACGTGAATCGCCTAGCAACGCTGAAACCTTTCGCTCGAATCTTTAAATACCGGTCCGGCCGGTGTTCTTCCGAATGAAGCGCGGACGCTGCCCTCGGGCCGACCCGTACAACAGCGGGGTCCGGTCCGTCTTCAAGGTCGCTCCCGGTTCGCTCGCCGTAATCATCGCCGCGCCGTACGCAAGGCGGGTCGGGTTCGGACGGGGGGCGCGGGTCAAGTGGTCCGTCGCCCCATCCGGCCGGTCGCTGATTCTCGAACCGGCTCCGCTCACGGACCGGAAGACGGACGCGGAGAGTCAAAAGGGGAGAGGCACATCTTCCCTCCCCCCCTCGGAGGTAGAGGCGCATGTGGCGCGCCCGACACTCGTACCGGCATAGGCTCGCACGTCCTAATACCCGCCGCCCGCGGGGTTTCCCATGAGCGACCCTGGGGCTGGACTGGTCGAGGTTCATCCGCTAGGCGACGAATGGCCGGGTGGGGTCTGGCGCACGTCCGTCCCGCTAGGCGAGAGCTGGCCTCCCACGTCGGTCGTCGCAGCAACCTCCACTCGAATCATCGACCCGAACAAGCTCTACGCCATGATGGCCCGCGTCTACCGCGGAGAGGTCGACCCAATCGTCGCGGCGGGTGAGCTGCTCCGCGACGGCCGAACGGAAGTGGAGCATCCTCGACCCGGGACGGCCGGGCGGCCCCGCAGGGGCCAGAATCAGGCCCGCTCCGCATCTATTGACGACACTTTGGGGGCAGGGTAGGCGTCCAGGTCGACGTAGAGGACCCAGTCGGCCGGCCCGGCCCGCGGCGCCGGGGCGCCGGGAAGCGCTCGGGCCGTGGACGGAGCTTGGGCATGGCGTGCGACGGTCACGTTCGCTCGAACCTGCATCGGGCCCAGCCAAAAAGGCCGCCGGGTCCGGCGATGGTCACCCTCCGAGGTCGACCGCCTTCGCGTCGACGGAAAGGCCGCTCGGTCCGATCGAGTAGGGCTGCACGGTCCTCGCGTGCCCGGTCCGGCGCATCTTCAGGATGCGCAGCGCGAGCCCGACCCGGTGGCCGTCGACCGCGGTCCGGTAGCCGAGGACCACGACGCCATCGGCCACGTACTCGGAGAGGCCGTCTCGGCTGACCTCGGCGTGGACCGGGTCGGCCTCGGCCGTGAGGACGGTCGTCGCCCCGCTCGCGCGGCACGCCGCGGCGAGCGCGAACAGCGTGGCCCGGCGGTTGGGCTCGTCGTCCGAGAGCATGTTGAGCAGCGAGACCGAGTCGACGACGATCCGCCGGGCACCCAGGCTGCTCAGCTCGTGCGCGAGCTCGCCCTGGATGCGGTGGAGGCTCTGGCGGGTCTCCTTGGGGTCGAGACGGAGGACCTTGAGCATCCCGTGCTCGACGGCGCCGTCGACCGACCAGCCGAACTGGCGGGCGGTCTCGAGGAGCGCAGGGACGTCTTCCTCGAGCGAAAGGAAGATCCCCTTCTCGCCCCGCCGCACGCCCTCGAGGAGGAACTGGAGCGCAAGGCAGGTCTTCCCGGTCCCGGGAAGACCCGTGACGAGGACGACGTGCCCGCTGGGGAACCCCCCGCCGAGCATCTCGTCCAGGCCGGCCACGCCGGTCGAGACCTTCACGGGCGGGGCGGCCGGACTAGATCCGCTCATACTGGGTCGTCACGAGCCCGTTGGAGGCGTTGACGCGGATGACGAACCGACCGTGGTACTCGGCCGGGATGCGCGACAGGACCGGCATGAACTTGGGGATCAGCATCGACCGCTGACGGTGGGCGTAGTTCGTGCTGGTCGTCCAGCGGAACTGCAAGACCCCGTCCACGGAGTCGGCGACGGCATGCTCGACGGCCGGGGAGGCGACCCCCTCCGAGAGAAGGAGGTAGACCACCCCGCCCCAGCTCTTCGCCCGACGACGGAGCCCCTTCAGCATCGTCAGGACGTCGTTCGCGTCGATCCCCCGCCGGACGAGGAGGTCGGTGAGCGAATCGACGACGAGCAGGTTGTGCGGGCCGCTCGCGTCCAGCGCGTCGGCGAGGGCGGTCAGCGGTCCGTTCGCCGACCCGTTCGGGGGGGGGGCCTCGGTGAGCAGGGCTCCCGGGAGCGACGCCCAGCTCGACGGGACGACCGTGTCCCGAAAGTAGGTCGGGGAGAGGTCGTAGAACGAGAGGTGGCGGACGAAGACCTCCGGGTAGGCGCCGGTGAAGGCTCCGCGGAGCTCGTCCAGCACCTGCTCGCGGGAGCGGCTCGTGCTCACGTAGGCGACGCCGTTCGGGTAGACGAACGGACCCCGCGCGCTCCCGAGGTAGAACCGGTGGAGCTCCGGGTCGTCGTAGTGGAGCATCAGGTGGACCGCCGACGTGAGGGCGAACTCCTGGTGGCCCGCGCCGGCCTCCCCGATCAGGAGGACCAGCGATCCGACCGGGACCCCACCCGTGAGGTAGTCGAAATCGGGCACCCCCGTGGGGACGCGCGGCGGCGCCCCCTCGAGGTCCGGCTTCGGAGCGACGTGCTCCGCCAGCGGAGGAAAGAACGGGCGGACGCTCTCCATCGCCATTCTCGAGAGGTACCCCGGCATCGGACTTCGGGGCTGGGTATTTGTAGGCTCGGCTGGAGGGGGCTTCGCCGTCTCGCGGCCCGAACGCGAATCGCCCCGGGGGTGGTCCCGGCGCTCCCAGCCTACGACCCTGCCGGGGAGGCCGAACCGGCGGGCGCCTCCGGCCGAGGCTTCAGGAATTCGCGGAGGACGACCGTAGCGTAGGCGCCCTTCGGGAGCGCGAACCGGAACCAGACCCCCGAGTCGTCCGCCTCCAGGCCGAGCGGGGGCACCGGAAGGAGCAGGGACCGCCACGTCCCCTCGCTCGCGAGCTCGGGAGCCGCCGGGACGCCGAACGACGCCGCGCTCAGCTCCTCCTCGGCCAATAGCCCCTCGAGGAGACGGGTCGGTGCCCCCGCCGGGAGCTCGGTGGACGTCCCAATCAGCGGCCCCGCGACGAAGGCGCGGCCCCGCTGGACCAGCTCCTCGCATTCCGGAAGGTTCTCCTCAGCGACCGCGGCGACATCCTGGCCTCTCCAGGTACCGTCGCGGCCCAATCGGATCACCATGTCCCCGGGCACGGGCCGCCCGAGCGGCAGGCCCGCGGCATGCCGCGCGGTGAGGTAGCGGTTGAACAGGTAGGCCTGGTAGGCGTGGATGAACAGGCGCCTCAGCTCGTGCGGCAGCGCCCGGAGGGCTCGTGCCGGAGGGTCTCCGTGCGCGAGCCGCTCCAGGATCGACCGCTCGAATCGATACTCGTGCGGGAACTCTGCGAGCGCGCGTCGCGGATCGCGATGCTCGGCGAACGCCGTACGGGCCTCGTCACCGACCCCCGCGGCGCCGGTCGGCGGGCGGTCGATGAGGTAGACGTCGACCGCGCGGGCCAGGTCGCCTCGGACGATCCACCGGCCGACCGCGTGCGTCACCGGCCGGACCTCGCCGAACCGCTGGGCCCCGAAGAAGTTCGGGATCCCCCCGGCCCGTCGGAGGTCGAGCTCGACCTCGCGGTAGGCGGGGAGCGCGGCGGCCGGCTCGGAAAGCTCCCGGACGTGGATCTCGAAGGCGTTCGCGTAGTGGCGCCCCAGGACGAGGCGCTCCCGGGCCGGATAGGCCTCGAGGACCGTGACGCCGGGAAGGCCGAGCTCGCCGGCGGGAGGAGGACCCCGGTAGGAGAACAGCCGTTCGGAGATCGCCCGCCGGTCCTTCGTCCCGGACCAGGAGATCGACCGACGGGCCAGGCCGAGGCGCCGGGCGACGGCCTCGGCGAGCTCGTGCTGCTCCCAGCCGCGGCTCTCGAGCCGGAGGATGGTGAACGGCCCGCCTTCGTCGGGGCGCGGGTAGCTGGAGACCTCGACGACCCGGAACTCCTCCGGGGTCGCCTTCAGGCGGCCGGGAGCTCCCGGGGCGCTCGAGAGGTAGAAGCCCATCCCGACCGCGAGGTCGGACGCCGGGGGGGTCAGCACGCCGTCCGTCACACGCCCGGGCGAGGCGCGTTCCGTTATTACCACGAGGAGCGCTGACGTCCGCCGGCCCTTCGGTTCGGATGATCCAGGCGACGGCCAGAATCCTCAGGAACGTCATCGAGGTCCGCGTCGGCGACGCGGTCTGGCTCGGCCGGCCGATCGAGGCCGAGCAGGGCGGGATCGCCGGCCGGATCGTCGCGCTCTTCTCGACGGAGTACCACCTCTACCGGCCGGACGACCCGACGGTCGTCGAGTCGACGGTCTCCTACCGCGCCAAGAACGACGAGATCCGGATCCAGGTGGGCGACGAATCCTGGAAGACCTGCTCGTCGACGTTCGGCCCGATGACGATCGACTACGGCGGGGCGACCTACACGATCCACGAGCGCCTGACGGGGAGGTTCGCGATCCTCCTGGGGGCCACTCCGGTCGCCGTCGGCCAGCTCGGGTACCGCTCCTGCGTCGTCCGCGACTACCGCCCCGAGCTCGAGAGGTTCCTCACCCACCTGGCGCTGGGCTACGTGGTGCGGACGCTGACCTGGGAGATGTTCTACAGCTAGCGGCGCCGGCCGAACGGCGGGGGCAGCGACGCCCGCGCGCTCTGGGAGAGCGTCCGGCGGGGCGACGCGGAGCGGGGCGCCTGGAAGACGTGGTAGGGGATGGGGGCGAGGAGGACCGCGCCGACGACGACCGTTCCCGCGGCAACAAGGTAGGCGAAGTGGACGCCGTACGTCGCGTAGAGCCACCCGCCGAGCAGGACCCCGAGAAGGCCGCCGGCCCCGCCGACCGCGTTGTAGAGGCCGAGCGCGCGGCCGCGCGCCGAGCGGCCGACCAGGCGGACGAGGAACAGGGTGCTGGCGGTGCTGATGAACGCCCAGGTCACCCCGAGCAACGCGTTCAGGATCGTCAGCCACGCGAGCAGCGCAGGGCTGCCCAGGCCGAACAGGAAGTAGATCGGCCCCCACAGGAACAGCAGCATCAATCCGACGCGGCCGTACAGCGACTCGACGAACACCGACTTCGGCGAGTGCTTCTCGACCGCCTTGCCCGAGTGGAAGAACAGCGAGCTGGACGCGGCGGCCGAGCCGAGGTAGACGATGAACACCCCGGCGTCGGAGAAGTGGGCGTACTGCCAGAGGAAGACCGGGAACGGCCCGTAGAAGATGTCGAAGCCGACGCACATCACCCCGAGCGCGATGAGGAACAGATACTCGCGGCCGGGCAGGCGCTCGGCCGGCGCTCGCGTCAGGTCGATGATGCCGGAGAGGCGGTTGCGAAGGTTCCGCACCCGCTCGACCAGCCCCCGGTGGAGATGGAGCAGCTCGGCGACGCTCCGCCGGTCGACGCGGGTGGACGGCTCCTCGATCCACGCCCACGCTACCGCGGCCGAGACGAGCGCGAGCGCCCCGCTCAGGAGGAGGAGGCCGGTCATCACCTGGACCGCGGGGGCGTTCCGGCCGATCCCGAACAGCCAGACGAAGCCGAGGACGAGGCCCACGGTCGTCCCGATTCCGCTGATCAGGCCGAAGAGCCCGATGTCCTGGGGCCACCATCGTTTGTGGCGCGTCTCGAGCAGGAGCATCGTCCCGATCGGCGCGCTCGCGGCGGAGGCGAGTCCCTCGACGACGTTGAGCCAGAAGTAGGTGATCAGGTTGTGCGCGAGGGCGATCAGGACGATCGAGACGCCCGTCGCGAGGAACGAGCCGACCAGGAAGAACTTGCGGTGGGCGACCCGGTCGGAAAGGTTCCCCCAGACGATCGTGAACGGGACCTGGCTTATCCCGCTCGCGGCGATGATGATCGTGACCGCGAAGGCGCTCGCGCCGAAATGCTGGAGGGCGAGGAGCGGAATGAGCGGCGTCGCGATCCCGTCGGAGATCGCGAGCGGCAGGTAGGCGAGGAACCAGAGGTCGCTGGTCGAGGGCCGAAGGACGGTGCGTGCCTTGATGTCCATCGACACGCCCGCCACCCAGGTCGGACAGTCCCGAGCCGGAGGGCGAACGATAAAGGGTGGGTTCGTCCCGCAACGTCCCGGAGGGCCGACCTGGATTCGGGGGCCCGTGCGCGGTCCCTCGGGGCCCGGAAAGCTACGGCCGACCGGATCCTCGCGGCGGGGCCGGGGGAGCGAGCCCGACCGCCTCGACGAGCTGCTCGTGCTCCTGGTCGGAGATCCACTCCACCTTGAGGTACTCCCGGAGGTAGGCGTCCGGCACGCCGAGGGCCTTCGCCTCGTCGATGACGAAACGGTAGGCGTCGATCTCGGTCTTCCGCTCGACGTAACTCACCCCGGGCTCCCAGAGGTTAGCGCCTTCGCGGCGCTGGATGATGTGGCACAGCTCGTGGTAGGCGTCGAGGAAGAGGATCATCTCCGGGCTCTCCCGGAGGTGGCCCTGCCCGACGACGATGCAGTCCACCCCGGGCGCGAGGACCGGCTTCCAGTCCCGGCGGCGGGCGAACGGTGGCATCTCCCGCGGCGCGACGTACATCCACATGTCCTGGTCGACGACCTCGATCTGCGTCTCGCTGAAGAGGCTCGCCCGCTTCCTCGCGTCGCGCTCGATCCGCAGGGCCGGTCCGAGCCGATCGAGGCCGGGGAACACCGTGAGGATCGGGTGGCGGCCGACCGGCAGGTCCCGGACAACACGGAAGCCGGGCGGAGAGGGAAGCCGGTCGTCCCTCCGCTTGGCCCCCATCGCTTCCCTCAGCGAGCCGTGGCCACTTTTAAGTCCCGCCGATGGCCGCGTGCGCGCGGGCTCGGCGCGAGCTAAAGGGTGGTGACCGTTCCCGGGCCCATGCGTGCGGGCGTCCTCGACCTTCTGTCCGTCCGGGGCCTGAGTGTCGGACACTCCGTCGATCCCGAGGACGGGACCGGCGTGACCGCGATCCTCTTCGATCAGGGGGCCCCGACGGTCGTCGACGTACGCGGGGGCGCCTCGGGCACGTACGACACGGCCTCCCTTTCGCTCGACGCGACGTTCGGTCAGCGCTGGGCGATCTTCTTCTCGGGCGGGAGCCTGTTCGGCCTGGACGCAGCCCGTGGGATCCGCACCCGGCTTCTCGAGAAGGGAAGAGGGATCCGCGCCTTCGGGACCCGTCGCCCGATCGTCCCGATCTCCGGGGCGGTGATCTTCGACCTCCCGCGCGACGACCGGACGATACCGGACTACGCCGCCCTCGGCTACGACGCCGCAGCGGCCGCCGGCCGTCGGGCTTTGGCCCAGGGACGAGTGGGCGCGGGAGCGGGGGCGAGCGTCGCCAAGTACCTCGGGCGCGCCGCCGCCATGGCGGGCGGGCTCGGCTCCTCGGCCCGACCTCTGGGGAACGGAAGGACGGTGGGCGTGCTGGTGGTCGTCAACTCCGTCGGTGCGGTGCGCGACCCCGGGACCGGCAGGTGGCTCGCGGCCGCGCGGGGGCGAGGAGGGGACCCGATCCCCCCCTCGGACCTCCCGCGCCGCCGGCTCGCGGGCCGGGGGACGACCCTGGCGATCGTGGCAACCGACCTTGCCTTGCCCCGGCCCGCGCTCGCCCGTGTCGCCGCGATCGTCCACGCGGGGCTCGCCCGAGCCATCGTCCCTTACCTCACGTCCACCGACGGGGACTGCGTCTTCGCCGTGACGACGGCGGCGGGAAAGCCCCACCGACGGGAAGCGTGGCCGGGGGCGACCGCCGACCAGGTCGGCCGCCTAGCCGCCGACGCCGCGGTCGATGCAGTGCTCCGCGCCGTCCGCTCGCCGGACGCCTAGGGCCGTTGCCCCGGAGGGACAGGGCGGCTGGCTCCGGGAGCGGGGTTCGGCTCGCCGTGGCCGAACGTGGAACCGGACCGCCCCCGGACGACCTTGAGGTCAGGGCCGGCCCCTCAAGGACCCTGTTCGGGCCCTCCATCGAAGGGCCCGCCGGTCGGGTGGGGGAGGCCCCTGGGCGAAAAGTAAAGGAGCCCGTCCTCCTCTTCGGGGTGTCTCGACATGACGGCACCTCCCCGTCGTATCTCGTGGATCTCCCCGCCCGCCGAGATCTGCTCCCTGTGCAAGGAGCCGCTCGGCTCGCCCGAGGAGACCAGCTCCTGGAACGGTCGGCCGGCTCACCGGGACTGCGTCCGCATCCACCTGCTCCAACGCGATCCGGCGTTCCATGAAGGCGACGACCCGACGGACGGGTCGGAGGAGTCGGACGAGGTGTTCGACGGGGTCCTTCCACGTGACGATGACGAGCCAGGCCCCGACTGAGCCTGGGGCGTTTCACCGTCATTCGCACGAAAAGCGTAGGGATTAAAAACCCAGGCTTCGTGGTCCGAGGGACCGGTCGCGACCGGAGGAGGTGCTGGATGCCCGAAGTCGTCATCACGTGCGACCGGACGATGATGAGCAACCACCACGGGAAGGAGTTCCTCGGGTTCGGGACGACCACCCCGGCCTACATCTTCCCAGAGGGGGTCTACCGCCGCCTGTTCTTCCCCATCATGCCGACGGACGAGCACGGGTTCCCCCGCCAGGCCCCGTACGGGATGCGGAAGATCGAGGCCTCCCTGATGGATGCCGGCGTCGACGCCCGCATCGTTCATCCGGACCATCTCGACAAGTACATGCCGGGCGAGGCGAAGGTCCTCCTCATCTCCGGACACGACTACTTTGGCCTCAACCCCCCGAGCTCGACGTTCGCCGGGGTGATGCGCAAGGAGACGCTCAACTCCGTGAACTTCAAGCGGATGCTCCGCCAGCCCGCGGTGGTCGAGGCGCGACGGCGGGGGCTCAAGATCATCGCCGGGGGCCCTTGCGCCTGGCAGCTCGCCCCGCCGACGCGGGCGAAGCTCCCGTGGATCCAGGAGTTCGTGGACTCCATCGGCGGCATCGACTCGGTCGTCGAGGGGGAGAGCGACGTCTACGTCCGCGAGATCGTGGGCAAGGCGCTGCGCGACGAGTTCCTGCCCCCCCACGTCGTCCTGACCCCGAAGGAGGCCCCGAAGGTCGAGCAGATCTCGTCGATCCGCTACCCGAGCGTCAACGGCCTGGTCGAGATCGGGCGCGGGTGCTGCCGCGGATGCTCGTTCTGCTCGGTGACGACCCGCCCGACGCGCTGGTACCCCCTCTCGAAGATCGAGGAGGAGCTGAAGGTCAACGCCTCGATCGGCATCCGGAAGGGGATCCTGCACTCGGACGACGTCCTGTTCTACGGCAGCCCGAACATCATGCCCCACGAGGAGAAGCTGATCCCGCTCCTCCAGCTCGCGAAGCGCTACTACCAGCAGGTCGGCTGGAGCCACGTCGCGGTCGCCACCCTGATGACGAAGCCGAAGCTCCTTCCCAAGTGCGCGGAGGTCCTGATCGACGAGCGCCAGGACTGGTGGGGCGTCGAGGTCGGGGTCGAGACCGGCTCGCCCCGGATGATCACCGCGGCGATGCCGGGGAAGGTCGCGCCGTTCAAGGCGTCCCAGTGGCCCGAGCTGGTGGTGCAGTCGGCCGGCCTGATGAACGACAACCACGTCTACCCGGCGTGCACGTTCATCGTCGGGCTTCCCCAGGAGACCGAGGAGGACGTCGCGCGCACGATCGACCTGATCGACGACCTCTGGGACTTCAAGGCGCTCCTGGTGCCGATGTTCTTCGTCCCGCTCGGCCACCTGAAGTCGAAGGACTGGTTCCGCCGCGACCGCCTCTCCCCGCTCCAGCAGGAGCTCCTCAAGCGAGCGCTGACGCACGGGCTGCGCCAGTCGAAGTCGCTGCTCAACGACTTCTTCGACTGGGAGGGATCCCACACCCGGGTCTACCGGGCCGCGTTCCGGGGGTTCATCGGCTTCCTCGAGGGCGTCGCCAACATGCACGGGCTGCTCAGCCCGTCCTCCCGGCCTGGGCGGCCGATCGTCGACCCGAACCGCTCGCCGGAGCGCCTGCCGGTCCCGACGATACCGGTCCGCGAGTGAACGAGCGGCGCTACGCCTCGTCGTCCGGCAGAGGCGGCGTCTCGCGAGCGCTCGGGAGCGGACTCCTCGCTCGGTAGGTCCGCGGGGCCCCGTGCGCCACCGTGCCCATCCCCACGACCGAGAGGTGGGTCTCCTCGCCGTTCCCGTCGTAGGCCCGCCAGCACCCGGGATCGTAGGGGGCGCCGAGGATCAGGTGGCGGCGGCCCCAGTTCCGGAACAGGCGCAGGTCGGCGTTCGACGGGCGCAGCGCCCCGGAGGGGTGGGAGTGCACGGTCCCCACGACCGTGAGGTCGGCCGGGAGCATGTAGAGCTGGAAGTTCGCGTGGCGCTGGCCGGCGGTCGTCCCCGGCACGAGGAGCAGCTCGGAGATCGTTCCGGGGGGGTCCGCGCGGAGGACCCCCCCGAACTCATTCGGGTAGGCCGAGGCGGCGCCTGCGAGCGCGCTGTCGAGCGCCCTACGGGTGATCGCGGTCGGCGTCGCGCCCAGCCGGGCCGAGCCGGCCGGCCTCTTACGCTGCGGGCGGAAGAACGGCACGGGGCCGGCCGTCGCCCTCCTCCTCGCTCCAGGGGAGGATCCGCTTGCCCCTGAGCCGGACGAAGAACGAGGCGCCGAACCGGACGAGCGAAGACCGGCGGGGGGAGCGGTAGATCGTCACCTCTTCGCCGGGGGCGAGGACGTGCTCTCCGTCGCCGTCCGGCAGGACCACCGTCGAAGCGCCTGCGCGGAGCGAGCGGATCCGGATCGTCCTCAGGCCGCCGAGGACGACCGCCCGGGCCTCCACGCGGAACGGAGCGATCGCCGTCAGGACGATCCCGTCGACGTCGGGCTCGACGATCGGGCCTAGGGAGCTGAGCGCGTAGGCCGTCGAGCCGGTCGGCGTCGCGACGATCAGGCCGTCCGCCCGGATCGTCCCGACCGGAGCCCGGTCGAACGCGATCTCGAAGACGCCCATCTTCCCGACCTGGGTCGCGTGGACGACGTACTCGTTGGTCGCGTCCGGCAGCGGCCGGCCCTCGGCCTCCGCCGCCAGCTTCGTCCGCTCCTCGAGGAAGAACCGGCCCGCGAGCAGGCGGTCGACCGCCGCGGCGAGCTCCCCCGGCGCTCGACCGTCGACCTCGGCGAGCACCCCCAACGTGCCCGCGTTGACGGGGAGGAGCGGGACCGCGGTGCGTCGGAGGGCATGGAGGAAGGTCCCATCGCCCCCGATCGCGACGACCACGTCCGCGCCCAGGGTCTCCCAGGAGGCGTGCGGGCGGCCGGTGTCGAGCTCGCGGACCTCGTCCGAGAGGACGACCTCCGCGCGGTCGCCGATCGCCCGGAGCGCCTGGCGGGCGAGCTCGAGGGCGGCCGGCTTGTGGGGGTTGGCGTGCAGCCCGATCTTCATGACGGAGGAGCCCCCCAGAGGGTGCGGCCGTAGGCGGGGTCGCCCCACGCCAGGACCGTCGTGCGGCGGACGACGCCGAGGGGGAAGCGCTCGAGGGATCCTCCCGCGGCGTCGCTCGCTCCGCCGCCGGCCTCGAGCAGGATCCGGTACGCGGCCGCGATGTCGGTCGCCCGGAGATTCTTGGACTCGTCCGCGTTCTCGAAGACGTAGGCATCGGCGCCCCCCTCGGCCACGAGGATCATCTCGAGGGAGGCGCAGCCCAGCGACCGTACCCTGCGGGAGCGGCCCCCGAGCGCCGTGGAACGGGCGCTCGCGGCGCGGCCCAGGTTGACGAAGACGACCTCACCGCGTCCCGGCCAGGCCCGCGTCCGGATCGGACGGCCGTCCCGGAAGGCGCCTTCCCCGCGGGCGGCCCAGTACGTCGTCCCGCGGTTCAGGTCCCGGACCAACCCGAGCTCGATCCCTCCGAGGTCCGTCGCGCCGAGGGCGAGCGAGACCGTGAAGAACGGCAGGTTGCGCACGGCGTTCGCGGTGCCGTCGATCGGATCGATCACGACGGTCTTCGTCCCGCCGCGGTCCACGGTGCCGACCTCCTCGGAGACGACGTTCCAGTCGATCCCCTCGTCGTCCAGCGCCCGCAGGATCGCACGCTCCGCGAGCCGGTCGACCTCCTCGGTCGGGGTGCCGCTTGCGCCCATGGCGACGACGTCGGCACGGTGCGGGGACCGGGCGCTGTCGCGCGCGACCCGCTCGACGGCGAGGCCGAGCCGGTGAAGGACGCCCAGCTCGCGCCGCACCGAATCGTCCACGGGACGGGCCAGTCGAGGGAAGGTTAAAGCGAGCGGGCCCACGTCGTCCCCTCCCCTTCCCGCGCCGGGCCAGAGTTATCTCCGAGGGCCGTTCGACCGCGCGATGGAACTCCGCTTCCTCGGCGGCGCATCGGAGGTCGGCTCGCTCGGCCTGGTCGTCCACGACCAGGGGCGGACCCTGCTCTTCGACTACGGGCTCACGCCCACCGACCCGCCGACGTATCCCCGGCCCGCGCCGTCGAACGTCGACGTCGTGTTCCTCTCCCACGCCCACCTCGACCACTCGGGCATGACCCCGGTCCTCAGCCGGCTGCCCAAGGCCCGCCTGGTCGCGACCCCGGTGACGATCGCCGTCGCCGACCTCCTGACCAAGGACGCGCTGAAGGTGGCGCGCCTGGAGGGCTACCTGCCCCCGTACGCCCCCTCGGACATCCACGCGCTCCACAACCGCTTCGACGCGGTGGACCGGCACGCCACCTTTCGCCACCGGGGGATCGAGGTCGAGCTGACCCCGGCCGGGCACATTCCCGGGGCGACGATGCTGCTCTACCGGGGAGAGAAGGACGTCCTGTTCACCGGCGACCTGCAGACGATCCCGACCCGCCTGGTCGGCGGGGCCGAGCCGATCGAGTGCGACGTGCTGGTGATGGAGTCCACCTACGCTGGGCGCGAGCACCCGGACCGGCGCGAGACCGAGCGCAGCTTCCGCGACAAGGTCGCCGAGACCGTCGAGCGGGGCGGGAAGGCGATCGTGCCCGCCTTCGCGGTCGGACGGGCCCAGGAAGTGCTGATGACGCTGGCCCACTCCGGGTTCACGACGTACCTGGACGGGATGGCGCGGTCGGTCAACGAGATCTACCTCGCGGCCCCCGAGTACCTCGCCGACGCACGACGGTTCCGCGCCGCGATGGAGGGGGTCCACGTCGTCGAGCACTCCGGCGAGCGGCGCAAGGCGCTCCACGACGCCGAGGTCATCGTGACGACCGGGGGCATGCTCGATGGCGGGCCGGTCCTGTTCTACATCGGCGAGCTCTACCGTGACCCGCGCTCGTCGATCCTGCTCACGGGCTTCCAGGTCGAGGGCTCGAACGGCCGGCAGCTCCTGGACGAGGGGACGTTGACGATCGACGAGACGACCGTCCGCCCCCTCGGCGACGTCCAGAAGTTCGACTTCTCTGCGCACGCGGGTCACGGCGAACTCGTGCGCCTCGCCCGGGAGTCCCGGGCCAAGACGGTCGTCCTGATGCACGGGGACCACCGGGAAGCTCTGCGCGACGCCCTCGAGCCGTTCTGCGAGGTCGTGCTGCCCGCGAACGGCAAGCCGTTCACCCTGTAGCGCGACCCTCGACCGCGGCCGACGGGCCGATCAAACGTCCCACAGAGCCGGGTCGAGGAGGGGGTCCAGGTGGTCGACGACCCGGACCCCCGAGGTCCCCGGAGGGGGATCCGAAAGGGGCGGATAGAGCCCTTCCGGATAGCGGTCCCACAATCCACGGTACAGTACGGCTCCGCAGCCGGCCGCGAGCGCGCCCACGACATCGAGCTCCCAGCGGTCCCCCACGTGCAGCACCTGCCGCGGGGGCAGGTCCAGCCGGCGCGCTGCCTCCTGGAAGATCGCCGGATCGGGCTTGGCGACCCCGAGATCGCTGGAGGAGACAACAAAGCGGAAGGGCGGACCTCCGCGGGCGTGGAGGAAATCGCTCCAGGTCGTGGCGCGACGGGAGGAGTTCGTGACCAGGACCGAGGGGATTCCCATCCGCTCCAGCGACCGGACCAGCGACTCGGCCTCGGGGTTGACCCGGGGTGGCCACTCCTTGAGCCCTGCGGCCGAGAACTCCCGGACCGCCTCGCCGGGCGGTCCGTCGACCTCGGCGCCCAGGCGCTTGGCCACGGCCCGGAGGACCGCCTCAGGGTCGGTCGTTACCGATCCGTAGCCCCTCACCTCAAGGCCCGAGCGCACGAAACAGGAAGCCGCGTCGACCTCGGTCCCGGTGAGGGGGGGACCGTCCCGGCGGACGAGAACCTTCCGGAGGAACCGCGCGCGAGCCGCCTCCCAACCCGCGGCGTCTTCCGCTCGGTGGTAGAAGGCCGTGAACCAGAGGTCGAGCGATAGGGCTCGGTACGAGCCGTCGCCCGTCATACGACGACGCGGACGCGCGTGCGTAGATAAGCCGAGGCTCCAGGTCCGGTCTCTCCACGCTCCTTGCGCCCGAGCCGCGGCGACTCCCGAGCGAAAACGGCAGGCTCCGGCTGGGCCTTCGCCCTGGCGCCCCCGTGGGACGAGGGCCCCTCCGAGGTCCTCCGGCCTCACCGGCTCCGCGGCGACGGTTCGGCGGCGACACCTTCTGCCGCCGCAGGCAGGGGGCCGTCCCGTCCTCGGCCGCCTTTCCCCCGGGGGCGCGGGGCCTGTGGTCCCTCACCTCGGGCGAGATGCGCGGGAGGTGCGATGCGGGCGCGCCGGGGGTTCGTCGGCCTCGGGCGGGGCTTCGACCGCCTCCTCGACCGGCGGCATCGGTTCGTGTGGCGTGAACCGACGACGCAGCTCGACCCAGAGCTCCTCCAGTCCCTCGCCGGTCCTGGCCGATACATGGAGGCGCTCGTTCGGTCGGCGGGTCAGGTCGCATTTGGTCTCGACCGGAACGATCGGCAGGGCCGGGAACTCCTCCTGCCAGCGCTCGAGGAGCCGTTCCTGCTCGTCGATCGGATACCCCGAGCTCTCGCTCGGGTCCAGGACGAAGAGGACGACGCTGGCCGCGCGCGCCACCGTCGTTTCCGCCTCGGCTTCGGCGGGGTTCGCTCGGCCTTGGCGCCCCAGCACACCGGGAGTGTCGACGACCTGCAGGCGGTCGAAGCCGAGGTCGGCGTGGCCCACCGCGATCGCCACCGTCGTGAACGGGTAGTCCGCGACCTTCGGCCTTGCGGAAGAGAGCCGGGCGACCAGGGACGACTTCCCGACGTTCGGGAACCCGGCCACGACCAGACGGGGGACGCTCGCGTCGAGATGGGGCCGGTCCCGGAGGAACCGCCGGACCTCGCGCAGCTTCAGGAGATCCGGGTCGACCTCGCGCACGAAGCTCGCGAGGCGGCCGTAGAACCCTCGAACGACCTCGCCGAGATCCTCCGAGCCCGAGGCCCGGGCGACCGCCTGTTCGGCCTCGTGGGCGGCCCGCCGGATCCGCTCCTCCGCGCGGCGAAGCCGAAGGAGGTGCCGTTCGAGGGTCCCTGGGCCGAACGCCTGGTCCACGAGCGCCGCCTCGAACTCCCCCAGCACGGGAGGGCGCATCTCGCGCGTCGCGAGCCGAAGATGCCGCCCGACGGTGGCGGAGCTTCGCACGACCTTCAGCTCGGCCCGGCGGCGGTCGCGCTCGGGCTTCGTCTTCCCGTGGGGATTGACGAGCGACGCCCGGTGGAATGCGAGCTCGATGATCTCCGCCGACGGGAGCGGGATTCCGGCATCACGGTCCGGGGCGCCCCTCGATCGAGCGGCGCGTATCGGCCTCGGCATGGAGGGTCCCAGCGAGCGTCCCAAGATGAAGCAATCCTGCCGCGCCGGCAGAGGCCTGCCCGAGGGGGAGGGGGGTCAAGCGCGTGCGATAGAACCGATTTATGGTCGGTGACGGTCGCCGCCGGTGGAGGCCGCCGTGGTCCGCTGGATCTCCGACGAGGCAGGCGAGGAGGCCGTGCTCCTCCAGGCCCTCGGGATCTCGTCCGCCGACGAGTTGTTCCGGGACGTCCCGAAGAAGGCCCGTCTCGGTCGTCTCGGGGTCGGACCCGGCCACGACGAGCCCGAGGTCGTCGCCGAGGTGGACAAGCTCCTGGACAGGAACCGCCCTCTCGGGAGATTCTCGAACTTCATGGGCGGCCGGATCGCCTGCCCGTACTCGCCAGCCGCGGTGGACGCGATCGTCTCGCGGAGCGAGTTCTACACCGCGTACACCCCCTACCAGGCCGAGGCAAGCCAGGGGATGCTCCGCACGCTCTTCGAGTTCCAGAGCCTCTGGGTCGAGCTCACCGGGCTCGACGTCGCGAACGCCTCGCTCTACGACGGGGCGACCGCCGCGGGGGAGGCCCTCCTCTTCTGCCGCCGCCTCCACGAGGGGAAGAAGTTCCTCGTTCCGGCGAGCCTTCCGTGGGAGGAGAAGAGCGTCCTGGCCAACTACGCGAGCGGCCCGGGGCTCACCGTCGTCGAGATCCCGTTCGAGGAACGGACCGGGCTCCTCGACCTCGAGTTCGTCCGGTCGTCCGTCGCGGCGCACGACGTCTTCGGGGTCCTCGCCGACGTTCCGAACGGCTTCGGAGCCCTGGACGAGCACGTCTTCGACCTCAAGTCGACGATCGGCGACGTCCCGCTCGTCGTCTCGGCCGACCCCCTCTCGCTCTCCGTCCTCGAGCCTCCGGGGGCGTACGGGGCGGATGTCGTGGTCGGCGAGGGCCAGAGGTTCGGGATTCCCCCCTCGTTCGGGGGGCCGCTGCTCGGCCTGTTCGCCTGCCGCCGGGAGCACGTCCGCCAAGCCCCGGGCCGCATCGTCGGGGCGACCGTCGACACGTTCGGCCGGCCGGCCTACACCCTCACCTTGCAGACGAGGGAGCAGCATATCCGCCGGAGCAAGGCCACGTCGAACATCTGCACGAACGAGTCGCTGATGGCCCTCGCGTTCGTCGTCTACGCGAGCCTCGTCGGCCCGAAGGGCCTAGCCGCTCTGCAGACCTCGCTCGCGGAGAAGGCACGCACCCTCGCCTCGGCCCTAGGCTCGATCGAGGGCCTCCGCGCGCCCCGGTTCGAGGCGCCGTACCTCGGGGAGTTCACGCTCGAGCTCGAACGGGGGACCGCCGCCAGCTTCCTCGACCGCCTTCGCCGACGGCGCGTGCTCGGAGGCCACGCCCTCGCCGACCCCCGGCCCGGTGGGTCCACCACGCCGGAGAGGATCCTCGTGGCCCCGTCGTCGTCGGTCGGGGACAAGGACATCGCGCGCTACGCGGCCGCCGCCAAGGCCTGGGCCGCCTCGGGGGGACGATGAGCTACCACCAGGCCCGGTGGGAGGAGCCCCCGATCTGGGACCTCGCCCACGCTCACGCCCCCGAGCCGGCACCGGCGATCCCCGGGGTCCCCGAGAGGTTCCGTCGCCGCCAGGAGCTGCGCTGGCCCGAACTGAGCGAGCCCACCGTGGTCCGCCATTACACCCGTCTTTCCCAGATGAACTTCGGCGTGGACACGGGGATCTACCCGCTCGGGTCGTGCACGATGAAGTACAACCCGAAGGTCTCCGAGATGCTCGCCCGGCGGGCCGGGGCCGCGCAGGTCCATCCTTACCAGCCGGAGGCGACGGTCCAGGGGTCCCTCGAGCTCACCTGGCGCCTCGAGCGCCTCCTCGCGAAGATCACCGGTTTCCACGAGGTCTCCCTGCAGCCTGCGGCGGGGGCCCACGGCGAGTACATCTCGCTCCTCATGGTCCGGGCGCACTACCGCGACCTCGGCGAGCTCGAGCGTCGGACCGAGGTCCTCCTGCCCGACACCGCGCACGGGACGAACCCCGCCTCGGCGGGGATGGCCGGATTCGTCACGAAGGAGATCGCCTCGAAGGAAGGGTGCGTCGACCTTGCCGCGCTGAAGGCGGCGCTCTCCGACAGGACGGCCTGCTTCATGCTGACGAACCCGAACACCGCCGGGCTGTTCGAGAGCCAGATCCTCGAGATCGCCGAGGCCGTCCACGCCGCGGGAGCGATGCTGTACTACGATGGGGCGAACCTCAACGCCATCCTCGGGGTGACGAACCCCGGTCGGATGGGCTTCGACATCGCCCACCTGAACCTTCACAAGACGTTCGCGACCCCGCACGGCGGAGGCGGGCCGGGCGCGGGGGTCCTCGGGGCGGGAGAGACTCTCGCCCCGTACCTGCCCGTGCCCCGCGTCGCCAAGGTCGGCCGAAAGTTCCGGCTCGACTACGACCGACCGAAGTCGATCGGCAAGGCCAAGACCGCCTACGGCAACTTCGGCCTGGACGTCCGGGCCTACGCGTTCATCCTCGCCCATGGAGAGGAGGGCCTCCGCCACGTCGCGCGCCGTTCGGTCCTCAACTCGAACTACGTTGGCGCACGGCTCGGCCGCCGGCTGCCTCGACCGTTCCGCCCCCTAGTGAAGCACGAGTTCGTTCTCTCGGGCACGCCGCTCCGCGAGAAGGGCGTGCGCACGCTCGACCTCGCGAAGCGCCTACTCGACGAGGGGGTCCACGCCCCGACGATGTACTTTCCGACGCTCGTCGAGGAGGCGCTCATGATCGAGCTCCCCGAGACCGAGTCCAAGCGCGACCTCGACGAGTTCGCCTCCGCGGTCGAGCGCGCTCTGGACGACACCCCGGAGCACCTCAAGGCGGCGCCGACCTCCTGTGCGGTCGGGCGGATCGACGAGGTCCGGGCGGCGCGCGACCCGGTCCTCTCCTGGAAGGACCTGCGCGCCGCGGCCGCAAAGGTTGAAACCCCGTAGCCGCTGGACGGCCCGATGAAGGATCGTGTCCGCAAGGTCTTCGGCCATCTGGACGCGTCGGTAGACGCCCTCGTCCTGGCGAACTCGGAGGAGCCCCACCTCGATCAGAGCTTCTTCTACCTGTTCGACGTGCCGAGCGGGCTGTTCGAGCAGGGGGTCGCCGTCGCCCACCGGGACGGGAACCTCGACATCCTGACCTCGGCGCTCGAAGCGCAGACCGCGGAGGAGGCGGCCAAGGGCGACCGCGCGGTGACCGTCCACAAGGTCGAGCGGGGCGGCACGGACGCCCAGATCGCCAAGCTCCTCGACGGGGCGACCACGGTCGGCCTCAACTTCGAGGAGATGACCCACGCCTGGTTCACGCGCCTCCAGAAGCTGAAGGCCGGGACCCGATGGGTCGACGCCTCGCCGGCGCTCCGCAAGGCCCGCGTGATCAAGGACGCCCGGGAGGTCGAGCGCCTGAGGAAGGCCGCCGAGATTGGCTCGAAGGTCGGGGTGGAGATCCCCTCGCTGCTCCGCAAGGGGATGACCGAGCTCGACCTCGCCTCCGAGATCGAGTACCGCATGGGCCGCCAGGGAGCGAGCGGGCGGTCGTTCGCGACGATCGTCGCGTTCGGCCCGCACGGCGCCGAGCCGCACTACCAGCCCGGCACGACGCGGCTCGAGCCCGGGGTCTCGATCGTCTGCGACTACGGAGCGCTCTACGAGAGGTACGTGAGCGACATCACGCGCTCGTTCCGGTTCGGCCCCGCCGACCCGGAGATGCGCAGGGTGCACGAGACGGTCGAGCGCGCCCAGCGGGCCGCGCTCGAGATGATCCGCGCAGGGGTCCCGGGAAAGGAGGTCCACCTCGCGGCGGAGCGCGTCATCGATGCGTCCCCGTTCAAGGGTCGCCTGATCCACGGCGTCGGCCACTCCATCGGGCTCGCGGTCCACGACGGCTGGAGGTACAACGCCCAAGTCGACGAGCCGCTCGAGGAGGGGATGGCTCTCACCGTCGAGCCGGGGATCTACCTCCCCGGCAAGGGCGGCGTCCGGATCGAGGACGACGTTGTCGTGACCCGCTCCGGTTACGAGTTCCTGTCGACCGCCCCGCGCGGCTACCTCGAGGTCCCGTCGTGAGGTTCGGCGTCCTCACCGGCGGCGGGGACTGCCCCGGCCTCAATCCCGCGATCCGTGCCGTGGTGCGGCGCGCCGCGGCCCGAGGCCACGCGACGGTCGGGTTCCGTGACGGCTGGAAGGGCGTCCGGGACGACGACGCTCGGCCGCTCCTCCCGGCGGACGTCGTCGGGCTCGAGGGCCGGGGGGGAACGATCCTCGGCACGTCCCGGACGAACCCGTTCGCGCGGGAGGAGGAGGCGGGCAAGGTCCTCGCCACCCTCGAGCGTCAGCGGATCGACGTCCTGGTGGCGATCGGGGGCGACGATACGCTCTCGGCGGCCCGCGAGCTCCACCGGCGGGGCAAGGCGGTCGTCGGCGTCCCCAAGACGATGGACAACGACGTACGCGGGACCGACTGGACGTTCGGCTTCCACTCCGCGGTCGCGGTCGCGGTCGACGCGCTGGAGCGCCTGCGCGACACGGCCGAGAGCCACCACCGGGCGATCGTGCTCGAGGTGATGGGCCGCCATGCGGGCTGGGTCGCCCTCGCCACCGGGCTCGCCGGGGGCGCGGACGCGACGCTGCTGCCCGAGGAGGCGTACGACGAGGGAGCGTTCCTGGCGCGGGTCCGACGCGCGCTCGCGGCCCGGGGCTACGCGCTCGTGGTCGCGAGCGAAGGGGTCGACCTCGGCCTTCGCCATGGGTCGGCCGGGGCGAAGGATGGCTTCGGCCACGAGATCCTCGCCGAGCGAGGGGTCGGAGCCGAGCTCGCCCAGCGCATTCAGGCGGCGACCGGCGCGGAGACCCGCAGCGCCCAGATCGGCCACATCCAGCGCGGTGGTGCCCCTGAGCTGTTCGACCGCATCCTCGCGAGCCGCCTCGGTGCCGGGGCGGTCGACCTCGCGCTCGCCGGGAGGACGGGCGAGGTCGCCGTCCTGCGGGGGTCCGAGGTGACCGGCATCCCGTTCGACCAGGCGCTCGGCGGCCCGAAGACGGTCGGCGCCGACTGGCTCGACCTTCTCCACACGTTCGACGCTTAGGGGTGGCCGTGCCGGTCCGGGCGCTCTGGTGGGACCGAGGGTCGCTCGCGCTCATCGACCAGCGCGAGCTCCCGGGCCGGACCTGCGTGCGCCGTCTCCGCACGGTCGACGAGGTCGCGGAGGCGATCCGCACGATGGTCGTACGGGGAGCGCCGGCGATCGGCGTCGCCGCGGCGTACGGGATGGCGCTCGCCGCGCGCCGCCCGGGAGGCGACGCGGACCGGGCGGCGACGATCCTTCGCGCGACGCGCCCGACCGCGGTCGACCTGTTCGTGGGGATCGCCTTCGTTCGGCGCGCCTGGGAGGCGGGACGGGACCCGCTGCAGGCCGCCCACGACTATCGCAGCCGTGTCGTGGAGGAGTGCCACCGGATCGGACTCGCGGGAGCCCCCCTCCTCCGCCGGGCGCACGGCGTGCTCACCCACTGCAACGCGGGGGCCCTGGCCACGGTCGAGTGGGGGACGGCCCTGGCGCCGATCCGGGTGGCATGGGCGCGGGGGGCGAAGCTGTTCGTCTACGTCGACGAGACGCGGCCGCTCCTCCAGGGCTCGAGGCTGACCGCTTGGGAGCTCGCTCGAGAGCGGATCCCGCACGCGGTCATCGTCGACAACGCCGCCGGCTACTTCCTCCGCGCCGGAGCGGTGGACGCGGTCCTCGTAGGGGCCGACCGGGTCGCTCGCAACGGCGACTTCGCGAACAAGATTGGGACGTACGAGAAGGCGGTCCTCGCGCGCGAGAACGACGTTCCGCTCTACGTGGCCGCTCCGTGGACGACGTTCGACCGACGCCGCGCGACCGGGGACTCGATCCCCGTGGAGGAGCGGGACCCGGTCGAGGTTCTCGAGCTCGGGGGGCGTCGGTTGGCCCCGCGTCAGACCCACGCGCGCAATCCGGCGTTCGATGTGACGCCGGCCCGCTACGTCACCGGGTTCATCACGCCGGACGGGGTCGTTCGCCCGCGGGACCTCGCGTCCCGTCTGGACCGGCGCGCCGCGGCGTGAGCCCCCGGCGGGGCCAGGTCTCCCCTCTCACTGGGGGAGGAGGGGCTGGCCGAGGATGTGCTCGGCGTCGCGCATGAACGCCCCGAGGTTGGAGCTGACGTCCATGCCGAGATGGTGGAGCGCGAGCACGAGTCCGAGCACGGCCACGACCGAAACGAACCAGCTCATCGCGGCGCTCATCGTTCTCTCCGCCGAACCGTGCGCGTGAAACGCCTAGAGGTCCTACAAGAACGTGGAGGTCCATCGGCAGACGTCGGTCCTCGTTCGGGACGGGGATCATGCCCTGAACGCGCGCGCCCGAGCGCGCATGCGCTGGCGCGGTGCCCGTCGGTCGACCGCCGGAACCCGCCGTCCCCCCGTCGTCCCGCCTAGTGCCGCGTCCACCAGCGGAGTGCGGGTCGTGAATTGGTCACGCAGTGGGCGTGGTTGAGTCGACGGATCGACGCGCGGACGATCCGATCGACCTCCCCCCAGTCGGTGTAGTTCGTCCGC
>Ga0326728_10000736_pt1 | contig 124287 bp, 91 predicted proteins | sample MB3enrmetagenome_FD_207602 | JGI IMG/M metagenome (GOLD analysis project Ga0326728, IMG submission 207602) | Lab enriched peat soil microbial communities from McLean, Ithaca, NY, United States - MB31MN | ecosystem: Environmental > Terrestrial > Soil > Wetlands > Peat | place: USA: New York... | reverse complement strand
AGCGGTTATCCACAGGTGCTTTTTCGACGCTACCGGCTCAAAGTCAGGCCGCAGTCGCCGCTCTCAGCGCCCTCGAAGCCGATCCCAAAAAGCTGGTGAGAAATACGGGCTAACCGCTCTAAACTGACAACTGACGACTGAAAACTGATTACTGAGCGTTGTGAAGAGTGAACGGTGAAAGCTGAATTATGAATTCTGGGCAGGGTTTGGCGTTAGTCAAGGTTGTTCCGGCCTAAGAGAGTGGTTGGCCCATAGGCGGGCGTGCCGCTTCACCCAGCGAGCGGGCAATCTCCCTGGCGATTTTACGTTCGTCTTCGGGCAGGTTGGCCAGCACAGATTCGTCGTTGGTTTTGGCCAGTTCCAAACCGGGTTTGAGGAATTGCAGGCGCGCTCGGAGTTCTTCGGGGTCAGCCTCAAGAAGAGCGTCAACCAGACGGCTCGCGTCGTCAAGTGACGCAATCCTGGAGGCTGCACGTATCATGTCGAGCCTTGCCTCAAGCCCGGTATCCAAAGATGCGTCGCGAGGTTCGAGTTCATGGAATCGACGGACCCATGCAAGCGCTTCTTCAACCCTTTTTCCCGAAAGAAGCAGGCGCACCGTGGACTGGAGGCCATAGTGGACAAAAGGCATGATGCTGCTTTGGGCGCATTGAGCGTAATCCGCGAGAGCTTCTTCGGGCTTCCCCATCTCCTCGTGGGCCTCACCTCGATGGAAAATGGTATGGATCCGAGAATCTCGTGGAAGACCAGTGATCTCAAGTGACAGGTTGAAGTCCCTCAGAGCACCCTCATACTGGCCAGAATTATGATGTATCACCCCTCGACGCGTTAGTGCTTCGGCCACCGATTCCGCAGGAGCACCCTTGAGTTCCACCAATGCGGTGTAATCCGCCACCGCGCCCTGGGGATTGCCCTGCCGGCCTTCGGCGATACCGCGGTTGGCGAGCGCCCTGGCCAGTTGCTCTGCCGTGGCATCCTTGAGCTCGATCACCGCGGTGAAGTCCGCGATGGCATCCTTGAGGTCGCCTTGTTTGCCTTTAGCGATTCCGCGATTGACGAGGGCCCTGGCCACCTGCTCCGTTGGGGCGCCCTTGAGGTCGACCAGCGTGGTGTAATCCGCCATCGCGCCCATCGAATCACCCTGTTGACTCTTGGAGATACCGCGGAAAAGGAGAGCAATTGCCACCTGCTCTGCCGTGGCGCCCTTGAGCTTGATCAGCGCGGTGTAGTCCGCCATCGCGCCCTGGGAATCACCCAACTGGCCTTTGGTCGAGCCGCGGTTGATCAGGGCCCCGGCCACCGTTTCTGCTGGAGCGCCAGGCAGCTCGGAGGCGGCACTGAAATCGTTGATTCCGCCCTGTTGGTCTCCAAGGCGCAATCTAGCGACGCCGCGATTGGTCAAGATCATTGAACGCGTTGCACCATTCAGGCGCGGACTCTTGAGAACCCGGTCGAATTGCTCTTTCGCCTGGGCATGTCTCCCACTTAGTAGAAGACACGTCCCGAAGTTTGCGCTTATTTGCGGATTCTTCCGATCTTTTACGAGTGCCTCTGAGTAGCCCTTCAGAGCGCGTTCCACGTCGCCTTTGTCCATCAGGCGGCCAGCCAAAACTGAGTATCCGAGAGATTCGAACTTTGCTTTGGACCGCACTACACTGCCGGCCAGCTCGGCGAACAGCCCGGCTGCGGACGGCCAGTCGCCCAGTGCGATGTACGCGTCAGCGACGCGTTCCATTTCGCTCTTGCGTTCGGTGGGATCGTCCAAGCTCGCCGCGTAGTACTCGGCATCCCGCAGGCATTGTCCGGCCATTCCGACGAGACCGCGCGATTGACAGGCATGAAATCGTTCCCAGCGTTCCTGAAATAGGCGCTTTCTTTCTTCCAATGAAAACCAGGCACGAAGAAAATCAATAAACAGTTCGATGCGCCGGCGAGCCACCGGCACATAACGCATCCAATACCACACACCGAACATCTGATCAGCGATGCGGTAGGCGGCCTTTCTACCCTTTCCCCCTCCTTGCAGGGCTACGTATCGGGCTGCCTTGAGCCGTCCAAGTTGTGCGGTGACGACATTGAGCGGCAGGCGCGAGTACCTGGAGATCTCGGCTGGGGCAGCCGCACCGTTGAGCCGGAGGAGCGCGTCCAAGGTCTTGCTCTGCTGGCGCGGCATATCCGCGAGCTCCTGCCGTAGCATCGGCGTAAGCCCGGCCACCGTCTCCCAGAGAGCCTGCACCGGCTCGCCCATCTCCCGTTGGGCGAGTATGTGGTAGAGCATCGTGATTAGCCGCGGGTTTCCTCCGGTAAGGACGGAAAGCGTTCGGACGTTCACCTTGGACCGTTCGAGCCGTGACAGAAACTCCGCATTGTCATCCGCTTGCCCCAGCCGGCGTAGCATCTCAGCAACTTCTTCCTGGCTCAGCTCCGGCAATTCGACGGGCGAGAAGAAGTGGAAGAAACCTCTGTCGTAGCCGTATATATCCTGGAATAGCTTCACCGAAGTGGCGATGAGCATCAGGAAACCTTCGGTGCTCAGGCGCTTGCGAAAAGCCCTATATTCACTGTCGGGCTTACGATGTTTGGCTTCTCCGGCTGCGGTGTTGGGAAAGATATGGTCGAAGTTGTCGATCAGGAGCACCAGGCGCTTACCGTGACGACTACAGATGCTCCGCAGCCCGTCCACCAAGAGGGCGGAGCTCTTTTCCTCATCGCGGATTTCCTGTGCTTGGTCCACAACCTCCTGCGCCTCAGCCAACTTCTCGTTCACGGCGAGAGCTTGCAGCACCAGTTGCCACAAATCGCGTTGCTTGTGGACGTAGTACTCCTCTTCGCGGAGCTGAACACAGAACCACCCTGCGGACATTTCGGGGTTTTGGCGGATTCGGTCACGAAGGACTAGGAGTAGGGTCGTCTTGCCGATGCCGCGGGGCCCGGTGAGGATGTAATGCTGAACCGTGGCGCGGCCTTCTTGCTCTCGAATGGCCCCCAGAAAACGATCAAGAAACTGCTCCCTGCCGACGAAGGTCGTCTGCCGCTGCTCCGGCGGGAGTTCCCAAGGATCGTAGACGAATCTGGAAATGGGCATCAGTCTCGACTCCTAACGCTTTTTGGACCGGAAGGTTCGGTAGTATCGCTTCCACCAGTCTTTCATCGTACTCAGCAGGTAGTAATACTCGTTGGTAGGGGGGTCCAGAACGACGTACCAGTCGCTTTCCAGGTCGGCCATGATTTCATCGAACTCCAGACCGGAAACACCCTTTCCTCGGGCGCGGCGATACGCGTCGTAAAGGCCACTCTGCGATACGCGGCCTGCCGGGGCTTGGGCGATTTCCTGCAAAATAGCTACCGCCGCCCGCTCCCGAACCGCACCATAGCGCCGCAGGCGTTGGCGGTAGTGCTCAAAATAAGCGCGGCAGGTCGGCCCTAAAAGGCGCCTTTGGTAAACATCATCAATATCCCGCGGGTTGATCTCGCGATCCCGTAATTTCTCCTCAAGGATGAGCTGGGAAACCAGAAGATGGAGGAAGTATGGGACTGGTGGCGATATCAATTCGAATATGTGTGTGAAAGCTTCAGGGGTGAATGTCAGCTTGTATTTTTCGGCAAGGCCGTTGAGCAGCTTTTCCGCCGCTTCTTTGCTGATGGCCTCGACGGGCACGCGGAAGCAGTCATTGAGCTTGTCTGAGACCTCTAATCGCCGAAGGATAATGTCGATACCGGTCGACCCGCCGAGAATGAAGCGGAAACGCCTCAGACGGTCCTTCTGCTTCATTCGCAGCGAGCGGAACCATTCCAAGAATGCTCGCGCCCCATCGGCCCCGTGCTTTCTTTCAACGTTGTCGATGAGCTGCGGAAACTCGTCAGTAATGAAGACGACCGTGTCCTCGGCCTTTTCCATTTCCAAAATTAACGCCTTGGCAGTTTCCTTCCACGTGTCCTGGATGATGTTTTTCAATTCAACTTCGAAATAGTCCGTACGCACTTTATCTATGTGGGACGTCAGGAAATTCATGAGGCGTGAAGGCAGGCCCTTCGCGGCACTTAGATAGCTGCGGAGCTTGTCGTGCTCAAGGAGCGCGGCGATCAATTCGGCTGCGAATTGGTCGGGATCGTGGACGTCCTCGACATCAAGATAGACGGGAAGGTATCCCTCACCTGGCCGCTTGAGAATGTGGGCCATGACCCCCGTCTTTCCAAAACGCCGCGGGGCAACGAGGTAGATGTTGTTTCCCTCCAGCAGATCCCAAACACACTGGATGAGGTGTTCACGCCCGAATAGCTCGTCGGGTTCAGGTACCCCGCCGGGAAGGCTGCGAATGGTCATGTAGAGAAACCCCCTATTGCCGCGAATTGGTGAAACTCGGTCAGTAGCAACAGAACTGTTGCTTTCATGCGCCAACGATAACAACAAATCTGTTGCTTGTCAAGGGGAAATTCAGCCCTGCATTGATTGCGCGGGACGCGTACTTGCAGGGCAGGGTTGGCAATCTGGCCCCTTCGCTCGGCTCAGGGCAGGCTCTGCGGATTTTTGGGTCTCCACCTCATCTCCGTCACCTCGCGCGGGGCACGGGCGGAGAAACGGAGTACGGGACGCGGGGCTCGGGGTTAGGGATTAGGTTCTGGGGACCGGGTTCTGGGGCCTTTCCCTAGCACGCGTAGCGCGCAGAGCTACAAAACAGGTCCGAGTTGCGCTTGCTGGTGCATTTTGTCTCTTGACAGACGAAGCGGAATAGGCTAGGATACCAAGTGGGGTTGTGGAAGAAACAGGAGCCAGGGGCCAGGAGCCAGAATGAACAGCATCTACTCTCCACCGGCTGCCTTCTGCGCTCTGGGGGAGGTCGAGTAGGCGGGGCTCTTGCCACGTCCCGCCGACTACGACAACATGTCACCGCCGAAGCGGAAGGAAGAAAGTGGCAACTTCAAAAAGTGACGGAACGAAGCGGGAATGTCTATGAAAACAAAGGTAGGTGGTATGTGGTAGGTGGGGAAAGAAAAACAGGGGCTAGGGGCTGGGGACCGGCGGACGAAGGCCTGCACGCCGTCGGCGCGCGCCAGCATCAGTCGCTTAATTTGTTACTCCGGTCAAAACGGTGCAAGAACTTAAAGAAAGAATCTTCTTTGACGGAACGAAGCGGGAATGTCTGTGAAAACAAAGGACTGGCTTTCGGCAGCCCAGACCCAAGCGGGCATTTCTATGAAAACACAGTACTTACTCGTTGAAAGCGGGAATCTTGTTGAAACTAAAGGTAGTTGGTAGCTGGGAGGAGCAGGATTCAGGAGTCAGGATTCTGGAGTCAGGATTCAGGAGTCAGAATGAAGAGCATCTGCTCTCCGCCTTCCGCCTTCCGCTTACTGCCTACTGCCCACCGCCTACTGCCTTCTGCACTCGCGTGGAGTTCGAGTTGGCGGGGCTCTTGGTGCGTACCGCCGACTACGACAGAATGTCGATGTCGAAAGGGAAAGAAAAAACCAGCAACTTCAAGAAGTGACGGAACGAAGCGGGAATGTCTTTGAAAACAAAGGGTAGGATATCAGCGGCCCGGAGCTAAGCCTGTATGTCTATGAAAACAAAAGCAGTTACAAGTTATATGCGGTAATATTGTTGAAAATAAAGGACATAGTTGAAAGACGATAGGTGGTATGCGGTAGGTGGGGAAGAGCAGGATGCAGGAGTCAGGACTTGAGACCCAGGAGTCGGGATTCAGGAAGCCGAATAGCAGCGGACAGATAACAGGGGACAGGGAAAGGGGCAATTCTGAATTGTGAATTATCAATTATGGCTTGCGAGTGGGCTTCTTACTTCTGGCCACCGCCGACTGCCTTCTGCCTACTGCTTACTGCCTACTGCATCTAAGGGAGGCGGGCCCAGGAGGCAGAAGAGCCGAGGGCTGGTCACGGAGACCCAGCGGCGCGGATGGGCTCGAGGCTCATGAGGCAACCGTCTGGTCCCGAGGCAAAGCGCACGGTGACCACGTCGCTGGGGCGCAACTGCACCCCCAGGTAGTCCATTCGTGCCAGGACAAACATGCGCAAGGCGTTCTCAAGGACAGGGGGATGCCAGGTGTAAAGGCCCACCAACTCTGGGGAGACGCCCAGCCGGAGGGCAGCGGCAGCGCGCAGTGCTGCGAGAGCAGGCACTCGCTCGCCCTCGCGGACCTGCCAAAGAGGCCGCAGCGGGCGCTTTAAAGTGAAGCTGTGGGTGGCGGGGAAGTAAGCGAGAACCTCGGAATCCTCTTGCGGTGTTGTAACGGAGAAGTATAGCTCTTCTTTGGTCTGAGGCAGGGCTTCGAGCCATGCCGCATCGACGCGAATGGAGAGACGCGGCAAAGCCAGGCGCCGGCCGGGAGGCAGTGCTGCAAGGCCGGCAGCGAGAGCGGCTTCGCGCTCGATCAATTGTGGCAGCGGCAGGGCGCCGAGGGAGTTCGGCGCGGGCTTGCGGGCATCGGCGGCTGCAACATGGGCTGCGCCTGGGAGGGGCGGCGGCAGCTTCAGAGCAGGGAAGAGAACATCACTCGAGGCGAGAGGCAAGACGCTCAGTTGTAATCTCGGTAACTCCGCCGCAGGGGGGTCAGTTCGAGCGGCGGCTTCCGCCGGAGGGTCCGCAACTGACAGCGGATACAACTCCCGGGCTGGCGGGTCCGGATCGGAAAGAGGCGCTGCGCTCTGGCGGAAATTCAGGTGGGCTGGGCTTGCGGGCAGCCAGAGTGGCCCGCGGGCCATAACGATTTCTGAGATGATCTCTAAGCGCAAAGGAGGAGTCGCGCTCATCGGGCGCGCCAGAACCACGGCCAGGACCAGAAGCGCGCTCAAGAAACTGAACGAGAGGAGGAGAGCACCGGGACGTGGCCCAGCCGCATCGAGCAGCAGAAATTCAGGCGCGTCACTCATACCATATATCGCGATTGCGGTCACCCCCGCGTAAGCGGGGGTCCACGTCGGGCCACAGTAGGCGGATTCCCGCTTTCGCGGGAATGACCGGGACGGGGCGATTTGCCGCCCGGATTTCAGCTTTGGTAGCGTGAGAAGTAGCCGGCATAGCTGTCCACTGAGCTTGCATACCAGTTAATGTAGGCCCACAGGTCAGGGGAGTAACTCTTGTCGAAGACTCCGGGGCCTGCGACGTATTTAGCGGCAGCGCGGGCCCAACTGCCTTCTTCCTGGTAGTAGCGGGCGAGCAGCCGGGTGCCCAGCCAGGCATTGAACTCCGGCTCCTTCAGGCGCTTGGGCGGCCAGCCTTCAATGCGGCAGCGCGCCGGCAGAATCTGGAACATCCCCACTTCGCCGGCAGCCCCACGGGGCGGATAGGTCTGCAAGCGAGACTCCATCCATGCCACGCCTAAGGCCAGTGGCACCGGCGTACCATTAGCCTTGGCGCAGCGAACCACGCGCAGGTAGGCTGCTTGATCGAGGCTGCCGCGGCGCCTACCCAAGGATGCTTGCGGGGCCTCAGCATTTGCCGGAGGGGACTGATTAGGCTCCTCCGTGGCTGGCGGGTTAGGAGATTGGCCGGAAGCATCATGGAAGTGGTGCCAAGCCGGGTGTGCCGTTAGGGGGTTCTTGGAGTCTTCATCCCGCGAGCCAACGCGCACCTGCTCGACCGTGCGGCGCAGTTCGTCGTAGAAGGCGCGACGCGCCCCAGTATCGTCGCGCAGGTGGTTGAGCTCGACCTGGATGCGCTGGCCTTCAGGATCGGCGCCATTTGAGTCGCCGTGCAGGATGGCGTTCGGTGTGGGCGCAGGCTCATGGGCAGCCGCTGAAGGGCGTCTTGTGAGCGAACCCGAACCGGCAGGAGTCACAGCCCCCGGCTTCGCAACCGTTGGCTTTTTTCGTTCTGCCTGCGATCCGAGGAGGGTTGACTTTGCGGGCGGTGGATTGGCGGGAGGTGGCAGCACGACTTCGGTCTGGGGCGGCGTTGAAGCTGGCCCGGAATGCCAAGTGGGCTTGCTCGAGTCAGCGCGCCTGGAAAGCGAGGGAGGTTGCGGATTCGATGCTTCCTGCGGCGCGCCAAGTGGCGTCGCGGCCCCCAGGAGATACAACCCTGCTCCGGCGAAGGCCGGCCAATTGGAAACGTCGGTGAGTCTCACGCGAGTCGTACCTCCTCCTTCGACCGAGCGTGACTAGCTATCAGCTTCATCGTGATGGAGGCGCGCTCGACCCCGCCCAATTTCGCCGCTCGATTTTCACTCCCTGCCCCTTGGAATGTGCCTCAACAGGCTGCCTGACGTAATAGGCATAGCGATCCTCGAGTTTGTCGGACTCGAGGGGCTTGTCGGACAGGCCGCACGCCTGGCCGCCATATTCGATGCGGCACGTCTCCGAAAGTCTGGCCAGGTGATTCACGTCGCTCTCGAGGTCCGAGAGCGGGGCGCGGGTGGCCTGGAGATAAAGCGCCGTGCGCTGTTTGCTCAGGGCCGCAGGCTGAGCGTCGGCGCTCTGCGCGCGGCTCGAGGGAGCAACCATTAGAACCAGGGCGCCGGAAGCGGCCATGGAGAGAACCCACCATGCCGCCGAGACGCCTGAAACTGAGTTTCGATTCGTGTTCATAAGCTACTCCTGGTGCGCCTGGCGCGCCTTTTCGTGACAGGCCTTCACGTCGCCGGTCTGTTGAATGCAACTCCTCAACTGCTCCAGGTCAGCGTCCGACTTGGCGCTTGGCCCTGAGCTGTTGAGCGTCTTGCCGACCTCAGGGCTGGCCGAGAGGTGTTGCACCGACTGCGTGGCTTTGCGGCCCTGCTCGAGTACGTCTTCAGCCTGGGCGCGGACAAGGTAGTATTCGAGCCTGTCTGCCAGCCCCACCCGGTTCTGGCTGGCGGAGAGTGCGTCTGCCGCGAAGGCCTTTGACTCTTTCTCGTAAGTCTGCTCGAGGGCCTTGAGCTTGGCGAGTTCTTCAGCCGCGCCGGCCGTTTCTTGCTGAGCGCGCATCTGCCGGGCAGGCACATCCGTCTCGAGGCGTTCGGCCTCTGACAGCCGCCGATCGATATCGCGCATCTGCGCCTGGGTCTCGGGCGACTCGGGCTGACGGGCTAGATTGGCGAGAGCCACCTCGAGATCCTGGCGATTGACCCCGACGTTCTGCTTGCTCAAGTCGTCCAGCGTCTTGCGGCGCTTGTTGATGAAGTCCTGGACCGCCTGCTCCTTGCTCAGGACTTCGCGGGCCTGTTCCGCATAGTCGTTTGCCAGTTGCTCGCTGGTCTGCTCGCGATCGAGTTCGTCCTTAAGTTCCACTTGCACCTTGCGCGGGTCGGCGAATCGCTCCAGGCCGGGATCATTCCCACTCGCCTTGTTGTAGGAAGCCATCTCGATCTCGCGCTGCTCGCGACGTTGGTTGTACTCATCGAGGCGGCGTTGCACGCGCGCATCGAAGGGTTCAGCATCCAGCGGCGTTTCGCGTGCGCCCTGCGCATCCGCAGGCGCCGTTTCCGTGGTTTCCGAATTCGCAGGCGGCGGCGACTCCGGCGCAGCCCCGGTGGTGTCAGGAGTTGGCGGTGGCGGGGCCACGCCCGCCGGGGGCGGCGGTGGAACCTGGGTGGGAGCAGGCTGCTGGGCCAGCGCCACGCTGACCAGAGCGCAACACACAACGGTCAGAATTAAAGTGGGTCTCATTGGCTTTCCTCCACCAGCGCTGCCTGCACCTGAGGATCGTTCAGGATCGGGTCGCGTTCCCAATCCTTCTCCGAGGCACGCAGGATGAAAATCATGTTGCGGGCCATCTCGGCGCGCGCCTGAGGGGGCAACGCGGAGTTCTGTGCGGCACTATAGGCCTCCCGCATCAGGTTGAGTGTATCCTTGCTGTGGTCGCCTTTTTGAAAGCGCGCCACCGCCCGCAAGTACATCGCAAAGGGGCGATCTACGCCAGGACGGTCCTTGAACTTAATCTGCTTCAACTGCTGGAGCACGCCGTCGGGATCGGATTCGAGCTGGTCAGCCAACACCAGCAAATCCTCTGAAGGCGGGATCACTTGGCCACGACCCCACGCGGAGGGCCGAAGCCTGGCATTGTCATCGACCAGGTCGCCCGTGGCAACGAGGGAAACCGGCCGGCCGAGCACAAATTCCATCACGGTGCCGGCGGGAACCACCAGGTCCGGGCCGCGCCGCGCCACTGTCCAAATTGCGGCTACAATAAGACCACCGCCGGCGCCTATCGCTCCACCCACCGGCCCGGCCGCCGCGAAGCCGGCGCCCGCGCCGATAACCACCGATCCAAAGTCCACGGCGCCGTCCTTCACCAATCCCCCGCGTCCGTGAGCTGTGCCCTCGCGGTCCACCTTGCGATGGTTCAAATCCGTGGGGTAGCCGTCGAGCGGGATCACTTCACCGTCCAGTGTACGCACCGAGTAAAGGCCCAGCCGCAAACGGGACCTGCCAAACACGTGTCCGGCACGCTTGCTCTCGAGTACTGCGACGCGGATCTTCGTGCCAGCCGGCAGCGCCACCTGCCCGTCGGACGTAACCAAATCCTGCATCAGCGTTCCGGAAACCGTGCGCACGTTTCCAAAGGAGTGCCACTGGTAAAACTCTTTAGTTCCTACGTTGCTTTCAAGCCGAACGGGAATTTTCGTGCCCGGCTCGATCCGAAGCCGCTCGGTGGCTAGGATTGCAGAAGGAAAACACGCTAACATAAAAACAATCGAACTTAAGATGCTCAAGTTGCGTGGCATAGTTTTGACTACCTCCCGTGTAATGGGTCTGCTTGATGTAGAGTCGGCTTTACGCCGCGAGGAGGTCCGTCAGTTGACGGATAAGCTCGCCGGTAGGAGCCGAGGCTGACCCACTACCGCTTACCGTCAGTTCACTCGCAATTTGATCACCAGGCCGTTCTGGGGCTGCGTTGATCGCTGCGATGCCAGGGGCGGGTGGTTGTGTGGGCGGGAGCATGTTCCCTACGCAAGACCCTGCGGGCGGTCGCCAACTATCATGTGAGGTATGGCAAGTAACCGTTAGGAAGCAAGCGAAAAGATTGACCTGCTTCGCTTTGCGGGTGAGCACGCCGATCCTTGACCCTGACGCCCTGCGCCTTTGAGGAACTCACTCACAGTTCTCCTGCTCAGCGCAACCCGAAGCCGACCGTCCAATTGTCTGGGGGTACTAATGTCGCGGTTTCCCGGTGGAAGCTTGCGGGCCCTGAGTAGCGCGACACGCGAGTGGCCGATTTCGGCCACGGGCTGGACACTGGGGTGGCTGAATTCGACCACTGGCGGTTGCTTTGAGCCTGCCAGACCGTCTCCTGTCACATCCCAGTTAACTCTTTGCGGATGTTCACATTGTCGAGGATGACCGGGGTGGAGGAGGTGGTGTGTTCAGTTCAAGTCTTGCAAGGAAATCCTTGAGGAGCGGAAACAGTTCACGATAGGCTTCGAGTTTTTGGTGATAAATTCGGTGGCGGATCGGATCCGGCTCAAACACCCTGTCGGCTTTGACGAATTGGCTTACCCCTTCGGCGGGATTGTGAAAGACTCCTGTGGCGATTCCGGCGAGGATGGCAGCCCCCAGGACGCTTGCTTCAGTGACGCGTGGCCGCACAAAGGGAACACCAAAGATGTCAGCCTTGAGTTGAAGCCACTGGTCCGATTTCGCTCCTCCGCCGGTGGCGACAAACTCCGAAGGATTCACCGCGAGTTCCTTCAAGGCATGCAAGCTTTCGGCAAAATAAAAAGTGACCGATTCCATGATCGATTTGAGGATCTCGCCGCGCGTGGTGCTGGTTTTGAGTCCCACCATGACGCCGGAAGCATCGGCAATAAAGCCGGGTGGACCGGTAATCTCAAAATAGGGAAGTGTGAACAAGCGTGTAGGCTCGGGAGGCATTTCGCGGGCCAGGGCGTCGTAAATGTCTTCGCCCGCAGGCAGCAGTTTGCGGTCTGCGCGGGCGAAGGTGTCGCGGAACCATCGCACCAGGGTCCCACCCTGGTTGTAGATGAAAGATACAAAAAGCCCTGGCAGGACGTGGTGTTCAATATTGAGACCGTGGCGCAACATCGCCGCCGCGTCCGGGAGATGATCATAAGTGGGGGTAATGCACTCGAAGGTCCCAATGCCGCAAACGGCTTTCCCCGCCTGGTAGACGCCCGCGCCCAGTGAACCACAGCACTGATCGTGGCCGCCGACCACCACCACCACTTCTTTCGGAAGATTCAGTTCCCGAGCAACGCGCTCACAAACCGTCCCGGCGACAGTGCCGCTGGGCAGCGGAACCGGGAGCTTCGTGCGTTCGATTCCAGTCAAAAGAAGCAATGGGTCAGACCAATCTTCTTTGCGAATATCGAAAAGGAGCGTGCGATTGGCATGGGAGTGACTGGTGACCGGGTCGCAGCCAAGCATGAAAGCCACGAGATCCCCCCAGAGGAGAAACTTGTGGGCTTGCGCGTAAAGAGCAGGCTGATATTCTCGCCGCCATAAGAGTTTAGGGAGAGAGTATTGAGGGCCCAAAATATTGGGGTTGATGCGGAAGAAAACCTCCTGAGCAATCTGGCGCGCCAGAGCTTCAACGTATTCCGCGCCGCGGGTGTCTGAAGACAGGATACAGGAACCAAGAATCTGCCTGTCCTCGGACACAGGGGTCATGGCTTCGCCCATGGAGCTGACGCAGAGCGCCCGAACGGGATGCCGGGCTACCAGACCGGACACCTCGGCGATCGTGTTCTGCACGCAGTTCCACACTTCGCGACTGTCAAGTTCTGCCCAGCCCTGGCGAGGGTGCAAAGTTGCATATTCACGGTAGGCGCTGGCAAGACACTCCCCGCTTTCCGAAAAGGCCGCAGCTTTGCACCCTGAGGTTCCGACATCGATCCCCAGCAGGCTCATACCGATGTCACCTCGTATCCGAGATACCTCACGAACGCTTCTCTTACGGGAGCGGCAACGTGTGCCGGAGTGACGCTGACGTGGTGGCGATGTCCCAGGCCGCCGATGGTCACGAGAGCGTCCTGAAGGTTATCGATCTGCGCCACGCCGGCGCAACCGAAATAATTCTCCGGGATGGGATCTGCGGTGAATCGGCCTTGCCCGAGATAGAACTTCAGCTTGCCCGCTTCCGTAAGCAGGCTGCTGAAGGTGAAAGGAGTGGGAGCAATGCGGCCCGTGTTGCACCCGTAACCGCATCCCTGGCCCACCGCGTTGGCAAGAATGAAGTGGTCGGTGACCTGACCCCGGGAGGCCATCATGGATTGCGGCACCGGACCGCAGTGGAAGAGGATGCACTTGTCATCTTCATCGCTGTAGTTATTGTTCCAATCCAGGCAAGATGCGACCTCGCCGGAAGCCCGGCTCAGGCCGTACATGGCCACGGCATTGCCCACGTCCACTTCGCAGGCTGCGACGACGCCGCGATCGTTCATCTCACTCAGCAGAACGCAGGGCGAGATGTGAAGTTGCTTTTGCATCTCGACCCAGCAACGGATGGCCAACGCTTGCATGCCAAACTCTTCGATGAGGGTGTCAAGAATTACGCCCAGCCTCGCCAGAGTCTCGAGCGCAGCTTCGGGGACGCCGGTCCAGGAGGTATACCGCCTTAGTCTTTCGGCCTTGGCGAGGAGCTTGGGGTCCGTGGCGCCGAGGGCGGACATCCTCGCGAAAACATCCGAGAGGTCCAATGTCTCCATCGTGATTCTATGTCGCTGGAGCGCCAGCTCGTCGATGCGGACCGTCTTGAAGGCCGTCGTGCGCGCGCCGATGGCGCCCACGACCATTGATTTCATGCCCTTCACCACCCGGCACAAGCGGTCGAAATAATCAATGTTGGCTGCGAAACGCGGACTCCCCGGGTGCACCGTGTGTGGCTTAAGGGCGGTAAAAGGCAAGCCGTATTGGCAAAAGACATCCATGATCGAGAACTTGCCGCAAAACGCATCGCGTCGCTGCTCCGGGGCCATCTTGCCCAATTCGTCCGGGTAGGCCTGAATCAAGATCGGAACACCGGCATCCTTGAGCGCGGCGACAGCTCCCGTTTCATCCCCAAAATTCGGGAGGCACACGACCACCCCATCATATTTGCCTGAGTTCTGGCGCAGGAAATTGGCGTAAACCTGACCTTCCCGGACCGTTTCCACAGCGCCATAACGCGTGGCTCCGGCGTCGAGCATCAAGACCTCATGGCCAAAGTTCTTTAACACCTCCGCCATTTCCTGACGCGCTCCCTCGAGCAGCGAAGCAGGGAAAAACCCTCGATTACCAATGAATAGCGCAAATGCGGACTTCCCGTTGTTCATAATAACCTCCCCGTGAATGTTATGGAATGAGTTCCATTTGAATGCCGGAATTCAAGCCTCCGGATTAATCAGCCGTCGGGAACCTTGAAGCTCGAGCTCTTCAGTCAGGGCTTCCACCGCGGCGTCGTGCGCCGCCTTCTTGGCAGCCTGCAGCGATTCTTCGAGAGCTACCTCATAAGGCTGGCGGATGGCCGTGGCGATGTTGATCTTGGCAATTCCCCGATGGATGGCTTCCTGAATGTACTTTTTCTTGATCCCACTCCCTCCGTGCAGAACTAGGGGAATTTGCACCGCTTGGTAAATACGCTCCAAGTGTTCAATGTTCAGTCTTGCCTCGACCTTTTTGTTGTGCCGCCTTACCTCCGCAATGGCCCCGTGCACATTCCCCACCGCCACCGACAGCCAGTCGACTCCTGTTTCCCGGACGAATCGCCGCGCGTCCTCTGCGGCCGTGAAGCCTTTTCCGCTGGCGAAGAGTTCCTCGTAAGGAGGAAGCGGACCAGCCTCGTGACCGAACACTGCTCCCAATTCGCCCTCGAGCGCAATTCCTGCGGAGTGCGCGAGGCGCGCGATCTTCTTGGTTGCCTGGATGTTCTCCTTCAAGGGGAGACGGGAGCCGTCTACCATCACCGACTGATAACCGAGTTGGATGGCTTCCTGGATTATCGCCTCGTAGTCCACGTTCAGATTGTCTTCGTCGATTACGGGGACATGATCCAAGTGCAAGCGCGTGAATCGTTCATCCTTTACCCGCTGGTACTCCTGATAGATGGCACGAACACTCCGAGCTTCGAACTTCATCCACTCGGGCCGGGCCACGGCGATGAGGCCGAAACAATCGGTATCTCGCAACGCCTCGACGACCGCTTCCATCATGGGCAGAAACGGGATGTTGAAGGCAGGGATGACGGTCCCTGCGCCTCGAGCGTTCCACATGCAGGTGTTGGTAGGAAGCAGTTTCATTGAATCTCCGTTTCTGACCTTACGAAGGCGCGAGTCATTCTGGCCCCGAGGGCGGCTTGCCGTCAAGCTTGGGGATAGCATCACGAGCGCGCCAGCGCGGAATCCACCTACGCACGGCGCTGCGGTACTCCTGGTAAGAACTCCCAAATTTCCGTGTCAGGGTAGGTTCTTCGTAGAAGAGAACGAGCAAATGAACGAGAAGAAAGAGTGGCAAAGTCAGGAACAGAATCGAAATCGAACGCAGGTAGAGACCGAACCCGATGAGGAGCATCAGCCCACCGATGTACATTGGGTTGCGCACGTACTGGTAGGGGCCGATGGCGACGAAGGCTCGCGGAGCATCAAAAATGGCGGGTGTTCCTCGTCCCCGCGATATGAAAACGCCCGCGCACGCAAGCACCAGAATTGCTCCGAGCACCACCAAGATAGCGCCGGGTATTTCGGCCGCCGGAGGTAAGGAGACTCCGAAACGCCGGTCGAAGGCTCGCACCAGCAGGGCAATCCAACCAAAGAAAAGCAAAAACCCGGTCATGTAGATGACGGACCTGAGTGCGAGAAAGAGAGTCTTCATGGCATGTCTCCAATCGAAACTGCGCGTGGGGCAAGAAGATTATCATAACCATGGCGTTCAATTACCAGTCACTGCAAATCAGGGTTCCAATACGGACGCAGTCGTTTGGGAGCATGAGAGTGACGAAACGGGTAGCGCCACCTAAAAAAGATTGCGCCGCCCAGTCTTGGGGCATATAGTTCAGGGAGGCAATTCTCAGAGGATGACTAATGGGTCGAAATGCCCTTAGTATTCGTGCGGGCGGCCTGGGTCGAAGTCTTCTTCGGTCTGTGGCGCTTGCGGTCTTGATGTTGGCCACCGGCCCCGGCGCTGCCTGGCGGTGCGTATCCACGGCGGTCGAGCCCCAAGGCTGCGCCGCGACCTTCACCTCCACTGGCAAAGATCCGATCGATTTCACCGAGCATCGTGCCAAGCTCCGTGCAGCGTTTCTTTATCTGCCCCCCCGACCGCTTTGCCAGGTCACCGGCCCCCAGGGAGCTGAGTCGCAGGCTGTCCCTAAGACGTTTCTGGATCTGACGCCTGACGAGCTCGCCAAGGAGGTCCCTGAACTCAAGCATCTAAAATTTGCGAACAGCCAGGACATGTTGCCGCAGATCTTGGAGCGAGTGGGAGCGGCCGTCGCGGACTTTTTCGATAATTTCTCTAACACCACTTCTGCGGAACACGTTCTCTTCACTGTTGAATCCCAAAAGCTTGAGCTCCCGCTGCATTACGAAGCCATGTTCGATTATCTGGCTTTGGCTAAACCGGGCACTGACAAGACTCGCCTCCAGGAGTATCGAACGGATTCCAAGGGCCAACAGGTCAACGTCAGAGGCACCGTCGCTACCGCCGGATTCGTCACCCTGCCCGCCTATTTTCATCCCAACTACCAACGTGGCTCCCGCTTCCGTTACTTGGGGCGGGACATGGTGAAAGGCCTGAGCGCCTATGTCGTCGCATTTACTCAGCGGCCCGAGGTGGCACGGCAGGCGGGGTGGGTTGCGTTCGACGACAAGGCCGCATATGTTTTCGTGCAAGGCGTGGCCTGGATCGATCCGGCGAGGTTCAGGATACTCCGTCTGCGGACCGACATCCAGCGACCGGAACTGAGCGTCGGCTTGCAGAGGGAAACCACCGAAGTTGAGTACTCCGAAGTGACCTTCAAGCAGGGCGGCAAGACGCTGTGGCTGCCGCACGACGTGATCGTGAGCGGGCAAACGAACCAGTACACCTTTCACAACCAACACCGCTACTCGGACTACCGGCTCTTCACCGTCCAGACCGGGGAGAAAGACAAGAACCCTTGACATAGTTGAGCGAGGCAATTCTTCGAGGGTGACTAATGGGTTGGAATGCCCTTCGTATCCGCGCGCGCGGCTTGTGTCGAAGTCTTCTTCGCTCTGCGGCGCTTGCGGCCTTGATTTTGGCCACCGGCCCTGGCGCTACCCCGCAAAGCGCCAACCCGCCTGAGGTACAGGCGCGCGAGACCACGCCCCAATTCCGCATACGCGCTGAACGCAACTTGGTGTTGGTTCGGGTCGTGGTGCGCGACGCTAACGGCCGGACCATCGGCGATCTGCACAAAGGAGATTTCCGCCTGCTCGACGATGGCAAGCCTCAGGAGATCACAGGCTTTACGGTCGAGGTTTCCAAACCAAAGCCCGAAGCGGCGCCAACTCGAGTTGCGCCGAGCGCTACAGCCGTTGCTCCGCCGCCTGTTGTCGTTCCCCAGCGCTTCGTCGGCCTCTTTTTCGACGATTTTCACACTGAAATCGAGGGCATAGGGCGAACCCGCGACGCCGCCTGGAGCTTCGTAACGAAGTCGGTTCGGCCTCAAGACCGCGTGGCGATCTTCACCGCGACTGGCAAGGACCAGCTCGATTTCACTGCCGATCAGGCCAAACTCAAAGATGCACTGTTTCGCTTGGCCGCCCGGCCGCATCCCCCCACGGGCTGTCCTCACATCGACGACTATGAAGCCTACTTGGTGAATCGGCTAAGCGACAGCCGAGCCCTCTTCGTCCTGCACAGGGATGCCCTCGTATGTGGCGGAGTCGAGATTAACACTGCTACACAGACCGACGCAGCAGAGGAAAAATCTGCCTACGTAATGTTCAACACGCAGCAGGCCGCAGGCAAACTAAGTGACCCCTCCACTGTGCAGGCCTTGGGGGTGGAACGGGAGTCGGAATCGGAGGCTGCCGCAGTTTGGACCCGTGCGGAGGTGGAGTCGCAGTATGCGTTGCAAGCAATAGAGAATTCTGTTCGTCGCCTGGCTGGCATGCCGGGCCAGCGCAGTCTGGTGCTGGTCTCGCCGGGCTTCCTGACGGAGACCCAGGGGCTAAAAGTAGACGCCATCACCGACCGTGCTTTGCAACAGCAAGTAGTCATCAGTGCCATCGACGCCGCCGGACTCGCAGCGCGGGTCCCACATCAGATAATGAACGCCGCCTCTCCTGACGTCGAGGCCCTCAAGGACACGCTGAGAAACATGGGTTCAGTGGCCTCGAGCGGCGTGCTCGCCTACCTCAGCGCCGACACGGGCGGCGTCTTTTTCCATAACAACAATGATCTCGACGAGGGCTTCCGCGAGGCCGCGGCCGTTCCCGAGGTCTACTACGTGCTCACGTTCTCGCCCCAGGACGTCAAGCTGAATGGCAAATTTCACTCTCTCAAGGTGACCCTCAACACTCCCGCACACTACACCGTGCAGGCGCGCCGCGGTTATCTTGCCTCGGAAACTACGCTGGTGGAGCAGGCGCCCGGCGCCGACCAACTCCAGAGAGCGATCTTCTCTCTTGACGAGCTGCACGACTTGCCCGCGGAAGTAAGCACGAAAGTGGAGAAACTGGATGACCAGAAGTCGAAGCTAATCGTGTCCATTCATGTGGATATCTCTTCGCTGCGCTATCGGAAGGAAGCCGACCGCAGTGTCGACAAGCTGATCTTCAACACCACGCTCTTCGATCAGGATGGAAAGTATGTGACGGGGAAGGAATCTTTGCTCGAATTGCATCTTAAGGATGCGAGCTTGGAGAAGTTCGCCAAGTCCGGCATTAACGCCAAGACCAGCTTCGAGGTGGGGCCGGGAACTTACCGGGTGCGCGAGGTGGTGCGGGATAGCGAGTCCACGGGGATGTCGGCGTTGAACTGCGAGGTGGAGGTGCCGGGCGCCTCGCTGTAAGCTCTTATTCAAAATCTGCAATCTGAAATCTCTAATCCTGATCGCTGCCGAATCGCCTCTGCCACAACTCGTAGCATATCTGAAATCTGCAATCTCAAATCTCTGATCCCGTGGCGCCCGGGGCGCGGCGCGTGATCGCTGTTTGCGAGCCGCCCCGACGATTGGCTGGAAGCCTGACCTCTGTGGAAGTCGCCGCGCCGTCAGTGGCCGGTCCACTCGGCTTTCCCCGTTGTCATTTTCTTTTCGTTCGTCTGACCTCTAACCCCCGGCTTATCCCGACCCGGCGCCACCAAAAAAGAGATTGCGCCGCCCAGTTTTGGCGTATATTTGAGCGAGGCAATTCTTCGAGGGTGACTAATGGGTTGGAATGCCCTTAGTATCCGAGCGCGCAGCCTGTGTCGAAGCCTTCTTCGGCCGGCGCTTGTGGGCTTGATTTTGGCCACCGGCCCCGGCGCTGCCTGGCGGTACGTATCCGCGGCGGTCGAGCCCCAGGGCCGCGTTGCAATCTTTGACCAGAAGGGAGTTGAGTCTCCAGGTGTCCCGAAGACGTTTCTGGATATGACGTCTGTCGAGCTGGCCAAGCAGGTCCCCGAGCTCAAGCATCTGGAGTTTGCGCAGAGCCAGGACATGTTGCCAATGATCTTGCAGCACGTGGGTGCCACCGTCGCGGACTTCTTCGAGAACTTCTCGAATACCACTTGTACGGAGCGCGTCATCTCCACTGTTGATACTCCGACCGAGAGGCACGTGGGCTATATCGATGCAAAGTTCGATTATGTGGCTTTGGTTCAACCGGGGGCCGACAAAACTCGACTCAAGGAGTTTCGAACAAAATCCAAGGGTAAATCGGCCCGGTGGTCCTCCCAAGACGGGGCAGTCACCGTCGGATTCGTTTCTATGGCGGAGCATTTCCACCCCGACTACCAGCCGGACTCCGACTTCCGCTACCTGGGGCGAGAGGCAGTGGAGGGGCAGAACACTTACGTCGTCGCCTTTGCCCAGCGACCTGAGTTGGCGCGGCACGTGGGGGAAGTCGAGTTCAACCATGAGACTGCGATTGTTTTCCTGCAAGGCGTGGCGTGGATCGATCCGGCGAGCTTCAGGATACTCCGTCTGCGGACCGACATCCAGCAACCGGAACTGGACGTTGGCTTGCGGAGCGAAACCACCGAAGTCGAGTACTCCGAAGTGACCTTTAAGGAGGGCGGCAAGACGCTGTGGCTGCCGCACGACGTGACCGTGAGTGGGCAACTGGACCGGTACATCTTCCACAACCGCCACCACTACTCGGCCTACCGGCTCTTCGTCGTCAAGAGTCGCATTTGCCCAGTGCCCTGAGGTGGCGCGACACACGAGTATACCCATATACCTTTCACAACGAACACCACTACTCGGACTACCGGCTCTTCATCGTCCAGACGAAGGAGAAAGAGAAGGGTCCCTGACACGGTTGAGCAAGGCAATTCTATTTCGGGAGGGTTCTAAGGTCCTTCAACAACTTTGAAAACGGACTGGAAAAGGCGCCTAAGCGGTCGTCAGTAGCGAGCCCTCCGTTCACCTGGTAGAGCATCTTTCCCGACGCTTGGTTGGTAACGAACATCTTGGCTTGCGAGATCATCACCTGCTTCATCACCGTCCGCGTGTCCGAAATAATCGTGTTGTCGCCCGTCGGCGCTGTCTCCTGGCGGTCGTCCATAGTCAACTTCACGGTCGCGTCGACGCCGCTGCAACTGTCCATGACTTGCCAGTTCAACTTGGTGAACACCCCTTTGGGTTTACTCGCCAGCGCCACAAACTTTTCCAGGTCGACTGATTGGTCCGGAGTGAGTGTGCTTGCGTCGAGGCAAAATGTGTGAACCTTAAGGAGGCCGTCGGCGTCCTCCACTCTCTCGTGCGTCTTCTTTCCCTGGCCAGCGAATGAAATGCACACCAGCAGGAAGACAGCAAGCAAGAACGCCGAAAGAGACTTCATCCAGCATCTCCTTTTGGCTTTTTCAACTGCCTGATTATACACCCCGCCAGCTCGTTCCCAGGGTGAATTTTGTACTCAAGCTGAGGCGGTGCAGGTTCCTTAGCTGCCTTCTATCATCCATCTGCCGCCGTGGTCGGGCTGAAGGCTCGCCGATTGTTGTGGGGTCAGAAACCGGGCCGGTACTACAAGCGAGATTTCATCATTTGCCGCGTGTCGCCTGCCAGGAGACATCAGGAAGAAGGTGGAGAGATTGGCAGAAACGGGAAGGCAGATGCTCTTCCTTCTGACCTCTGGCTTCAGACTTCTAATTCCTTGTTTTGAGGAACATTGCCGGATCGGCGCTCACGTCTCCTGGCCTTCTTCGCCGCGACCTCTCGCACTCGCTCCTCAATGGAAAGAAGGCGATCCGGCCTGGCTCTCCCGAAGCGCTTCTGATAGATCCGCTCGATGAAAACGGGACTCAATGTCTCTTGACATGCGCAAGGAAGTAGGCTAGAATAGTAAATTGTGACTCGGCGCGCGCTCGGGTCCGGAGGGGAGCACGTTTCTTTCGATGCGGCATACGACGCCCAAATTGAGCCTTGAGGGTGCTGCGAGCAGCACAAAAGGGGGAAGAATTCCTTGGTTTCCTTTGGACAGAATGTCGAGTTCGGGATGGAACGAGAGAAAGTGATCCTTAAGAACCCGACGAACGATGCGGGAATGTCTATGAAAACAAAGGACCACTGTGGAAAACTTGGGATCGACGCGGGAATGTCTATGAAAAAACAGGTACTTAGCCGTTCATGGCGGGAATGTTGTTGAAAAGAAAGGGGTAGCTGGTATGTCGTAGGTGGTAGGTGGGGCCATAAAACGAAACTGTGGGAAGAGAGCCCACATACCACCTGCCACCTACCATCTACCGTACTGCAATGACTGATCCTCGGATTCACCTGGCTATCGACAACTGTTTCGCCAGCAAACGCTGGACTAATCCCATCGAGTGGGCTCGAATCGTCCACCAGTTGGGCCTCGGATGTGTGGAGGCCAGTGCGGACAACGAATGTGACCCCTTATATGCGGACCCGGGGTATCTTAACGATTTGGTGGGTGAGGTCCAGAGTGCCTGTAAAGAGACCGGAGTTAGAGTGGTGAATCTCTATTCCGGTCACGGTACATATACGACGCTCGGCTTGGCCCACCCCGACCGCCGCAACCATGAGCGAATCCTGAACCTCTGGCTCAAGGTCATGATCGCGAACGCCGCACAACTCGGGGCGGGGTTGGGGTTCTTCTGCCATGCGTTCAACGAGCGGATTCTGCAAGATCCCTTGGCATATGCAAAGGCGGAAGAAGCACTCTACGGTCGATTGTCAGAAGCGGCCGCCTATGCGCAGCAATGCGGGTTGAGAGCCATCGGCCTCGAGCAGATGTACTCACCTCATCAGACCCCTTGGACCCTCGATGGCGCCCAGGGGCTGCTGCGGGAGCTTTACCGGAGGTGTGGCAGGCCTTTTTATCTCACTGTGGACACCGGTCATCAATTCGGCCAGCGGAAGTTTCTGCGGCCTACGTCCCGGCAACTGCGCGAGGCATTACAGATCTTGCGCGTCAGCGGCAAGCTGGAACGGGGATTATGGCTGGGTCCGGACGCTGCCTACACCCATTTCCGCCGCGCTGCCGCTGCGCCCAAATCGCAAGAGGAGGTCTATCTCCAGCGAGTGGAAGAGGAGATGGATCGCTACCCATACTTCTTCGCCTCGTTCGATGACGGCGATACTTATCTATGGCTCCGGCGATTCGCCTGCTATTCTCCCATTATCCATCTGCAACAAACCGACGGGAAATCGTCATCGCACCGCGCCTTCACGGAAGAAAACAATCGGCAGGGGATTATCCGCGCTGAGGAAGTATTGCAGGCCGTGGCTGACTCTTACAACCGCCAACCCGAACCGGACATGCCGCCGCGCTGCGAAGACATCTACCTCACCCTCGAAATCTTCTCAAGCACAGCAGACCTGCCCAACGAAATCCTCGAGCGGTTGGCGGAGTCGGTGGCATACTGGCGCAGGTACATTCCTCAGGACGGCCTGAGCCTTGGGGAACTGCTATGAAAAGCGATCAGAAGTGCGCCCTGGTTGGGATTGACGTAGGAACCAGTGGGGTGCGCGGTGTTGCCGTCAGTCCCGCGGGCGAACTTTTAGCGGAAGCGGATGAGAAGATTCGGCGGGACCACCGCGCCGCCGGGGGAATCCACGAGCAAGACCCTGGCGAGTGGTGGGAAGCTCTGTGCTCAGTTGGGCAGATAGTTGTCAAAACCCTAAAGGAGAAATTCGGCGATGTGGAGCTTCGAGGAGTGGCGGTCACCTCCACTTCGGGGTCTCTGGTAGTGGCGGATGCGGAAGGTCGCGCCTTGCGCCCGGCCATTCTCTATGACGATGGCCGGGGAGTGGAGATTGCGGAGGAACTGAACAAACAAGGCGGCGCCCGGAGTATCCATCTGGGGCCGTCCTTTTCGCTTGTGAAGGCTGCCTGGGTCCGGCAACAGGAGCCCGAGTTGTGGGAGCGCACTCGGTACGTCCTGCATCCGGCGGATTGGCTGTCAGGAAAGCTCACTGGCGAGTTTGGGATTTCAGATTTCACCAACGCCTTGAAGCTCGGCTACGACCCGGAGCGCAGTTCGTGGATTGGAATGGTTCGTGCCGCGGGCTTGCTTGAAGACCGCCTGCCTGTAGTTCGCCGCCCCGCCGAGCAAATCGGGCAGGTGAGCAGCGTGGCCTCTCGCGAGACAGGCTTGCCTGTGCGCACGCCCGTGCTGGCAGGCGCCACCGACGGAATGGCGAGTGTGATCGCCTCAGGAGCCAGCCGGCGTGGCGATGCCAACACAACCCTGGGGACCACCCTGGTCTGGAAAGTGCTTCACGACGGGAAACCTATGGCGCGCAGCGGTATTTACTTTCATCTGCATCCCGGGGGTTTGTGGGTGCCGGGCGCGGCAAGCAACACCGGGCTGGGAAGCGTCAGAACGCCCGGTGGCGCAGCCTCGATTGGGGAAATGGACCGGCGGGCTGCCAACTACTTTCCAACTCCGGTGGTCTGCTACATGCTGTCGGGTCAAGGCGAGAGGTTTCCCTTTGCACACCCGAAAGCCGTGTCGTTTGTGGAGGGGAATCCGCGTGATGCCTTCGAGTCTTACGCGGCGCAATTGCAGTCCATTGGTTTCGTGGAGCGCTGGGGTTACGAAATTCTCGAGGGCTGTGCCGTTAAAGTCGGGGACAGGGTTTTTTCAACGGGGGCGGCTGCTAAGAGCCCGGTGCTTTCGCAGTTGCGCGCGAACGTTCTGGGCAGGACTGTTGTCCAGTCTCGCTATCCCACAGCGGCTTTCGGGGCAGCGATTCTGGCGGCTACCGGCGCCGTATTCTCGGGGAACATTTTCGACGCTATACAATCCATGACCAGCATCTTGGAAAGCTACCACCCGTCAAGAGACTTGGTCCCTGCGTTTGATGAGGTCTACAGGTCATTTCGGGACGCCTGCGCGCGGCGAGGTTACGGAGCATGAACCCGTGGAAGGCATGTGATATCCGGGGACCATTTCCGGACGATGTCTCGCCGGAACTCTTCCGGCTCATCGGGCGTGGTGTGGCTTCAGGGATGCCCGCGGGGGCGAAGAGCTTGGTGGCGGGCGACTTCCGCACCAGCACGCCAATTCTGAAGAGAGCGCTGATCGAGGGTCTTGTCGGGTCGGGGTCACACGTGCTCGATGCGGGGCAAATTCCCACACCCATAGCTTACTTCGCGCATCAGCATTTCGAAACGGACGCCGTCCTGATCGTCACTGCCTCACACAATCCGCCGACGCACAATGGACTCAAGCTGATGGTCGGCGGCCTGCCCCCGGTTCCGGAGGACTTCGCCCAGCTTCGCAGCCGGGTCGGAAAAGGCGCATTCCGTTCGTCCAAAGGTTCAAGTGAGGAACTGGACCCGGTGCCGGCTTACCGGCAATGGATCGTTGAACGCTGGAAAAATCTCTCCCGAGCTGGCCGACTGGCAGTAGTTCTGGACGCCGGCAATGGAGCGTGGTCCGAGCTGGCGCCTCAAATCTTTGATGAACTCGGCATCCGGTTTCATCGCCTTTATTGTGATCTCGATGGAACGTACCCAAACCGTTCACCGGATTGCGCGCGCCCTGCGGCGCTCGAAGCTCTGAAGTCTGAAGTCGTGAAGACGCATTCGCAGCTCGGCATAGCCTGGGATGGCGACGGTGACCGTGTGGCCTTTGTCGACGAGACAGGCTCATTCGTCACCAGCGACGAAGTCTCGGCGCTGCTCATCCGGTCCGTGCTCGCAAGCCAAGCCGGCGCTCGAGTCGTCTTCGACCTCAAGCTGTCCAGTCTGGTCCGCCGGACGGTCCTCGAGTGCGGCGGCGTCCCCGTCATGGAACGGAGCGGCCACGCCTTCATCAAGCGCAAAATGATCGAAGAGGAATGCCTGTTTGGATGCGAGGCGAGTGGCCACTATTTCTACCGGGAACTGCGGGGAGGAGACGATGGGCTCTTTTCCGCGCTGTGGATGACTGAATTGGTGGCCAAGGCGGGTTCGCTCCATGAGCTTCGCAACTCGTTTGCCCCCTTCTTTGTGACTCCGGACTTGCGGCTGCCGGCAAGCGTCTTACCGTATGATGAGTTTGTAAGACGGCTGCGACAGTTGTTTAGCGGCGCCAGGGAAACGACGATTGATGGCCTCAGATTCGAAACGGCGGAAGGATCGTTGCTGGTGCGGGAGTCCGTCACCGAACCTGTTGTAACCATGCGACTGGAAGGCTCGAGCGCAGAAGCCCTGGGCAAGCTTCTTGCGGCTTGCCATTCGACGTTTCCTGAAGTCTCGATCGAAATCGCGCGCCAGACCGGGGACGGCAAGCCGTCCCCCTACGACTCGTAGGGGTAGGGCTTACCCTACCCTCGACGGCTGATAGCTTCACTTCGATGGCGATGTTACCATCCTATGCAGGAGGGCGCAATGATTGGTAAGAGCTGGATTCGCATGAGGAGTCGGCATCTTGTTTTGACGCTCCTGTTCGGTGCCCTCGTCCTTGCCGCCTGCCACGGACAGGCGCAGGACTGGAAAGACGCCGACAAGTTAGCGACACTGCTGAATTGGAAGCCGGGGAGCGTCGTGGCTGAAATCGGAGCGGGCGATGGCGGGCTGACGGTGGCTGCCGCCGAGCGCGTGGGGCCAACGGGCCGCGTTTACACGACGGAACTGAACACAAAGGAACTGGCCAAATTGGAGTCCCTGGCTGCCGCTCAGAAGGCGCATAACATCATCGTGGTCAAAGCGGGAAAAGCCGAAACAAACCTTCCGCGCGAGTGCTGTGATTCCATCTTCATGCGGCGTGTTTACCATCACTTCACACAGCCGGGGAAAGAGGACGCCAGCCTTTTCCAATCGCTCAAGCCCGGCGGCCTCCTCGCTGTGATTGATTTTCCACCTAAGAAGGGGTCCAAGCCGGTAAAGGGCGTGCCGAAGAACCGGGGCGGGCACGGCATGCCAAAGCAACTGCTGGTCGATGAGCTCAGTGCCGCGGGATTCCAGGTGCTCACAACACCCACCTACTGGCATGGCGACGACTACTGCGTCGTCTTCCGAAAGCCGGATTAGGGAACAGGGAACAGGCAAAGGTGCCAGGTCTCACGGAGAGTGAACAATTCTGAATAGTATAGTGAATTATGAATTGTGAATTGATGAAGCGTAACGGTGATAAGCCCTGGGCACGGGCCGCAAACGAAACGCGCTGTCCGCGGCTCACAATTTACTATTCACCATTCACCATTCATAATTGCGCTCGTCACTGCTTCCCTGTTCCCTATTCCTTAGTAATCAGGCATAATCTCATGCTTGCCCGCACGGATCTTCTGGTCCGCATTTCAAGGTAATAGGTAGGATCATGGCAGACGCTTCAACTACCCACTCACCAGTTTCCGGCCGCATCGCCTCCATCGACGCGCTTCGCGGCTTCGACATGCTGTGGATTACCGGCGGCGAGGAAGTGATCCACAGCTTGCACAAAGTGATTCACCATCCCCTGATGAACGGGCTTGACCTGCAATTCGAACACGTAGCATGGCAGGGCTTCCATTTCGAGGATTTGATCTTCCCCCTTTTCCTCTTTATCGTCGGCCTTGTGCTCCCCTTCTCTCTTACGCGGCGTCTTGAAGCCGGGGCGAGCCGGGCCGAGATCTATAGGCATCTGGTCCGCCGGCTGGTCCTGCTGTTCTTTCTGGGCCTTGTTTACAATGGCCTTTTGGATTTCAAGTTCCACGAGCTTCGCATCCCTGGAGTTCTCCAACGTATCGCGGTGTGCTATTTCATCGTGGCGCTGGTGATGATGAACGCCAGCGTGCGTGGCCAGGCAGCAGTAGCAGGCGGCCTGTTGGTGGTTTACTGGCTGGTTATGAGGCTGGTGCCGGTTCCGGGCATCGGCGCCGGCGTCCTTACGCCGGTCGGCAACCTCTCCGCGTTTATCGACCAGCACCTTATACCACGGCCCTTCTGCTGCTATTTCTTCGGTGACAACGAAGGAATTCTCTCCACGATTCCGGCTGTGTCCACGTGTCTGATGGGCGCCTTGGCCGGGCATTGGTTGCGGTCCAGCCGGCCTGCGGCGCGCAAGGCACTCGGGCTGGCCCTGGCGGGCGTTGCCAGTCTGCTTCTGGGCCTGGCCTGGGGTCATTGGTTTCCGATCATCAAGAATATCTGGACGAGCTCGTACGTCCTGTTCGCAGGCGGGTGGAGCCTGCTGCTGCTCGCCCTCTTCTACTGGATCATTGATATTCGCGGCTACCGGCGCTGGGCTTTCTTTTTCACTGTCATTGGCCTGAACCCCATTACGATTTACGTGCTTCGCAGCCAGTTTGAATTTGGAACAGTCGCAAATATATTCGTCCGGGGGTTCATCGACTACTTCGGGCCCTATAAGCCCGTTTTCTTTGACCTCAGCGTTTTGGCGGTCGGGTGGCTGTTTCTGTGGTTTCTCTATCGCCAGAAGATTTTCCTGAAGGTGTGACAGCGCTCTTGCGAGTCTGCGTTTACTGCGGTTCAAGCCGCCAATGTGATCCCGTTTATCTCGATGCTGCGGAGCGCCTTGGGCGTGAGCTGGCGAGAAACGGCGCCACTATCATTTACGGGGGCGGGGCGGTTGGGTTAATGGGTGCTCTCGCCGAGGGCGCGCTGGCCGAGGGCGGCAAAGTCGTCGGCATCATTCCCGGCTTCATGAAGGAGCTCGAGTGGGGGCACAAAGGCATTACCGAATTGCGCGTGGTGAAGGATATACACGAGCGCAAGCGGCTCATGATCCAGGACGCCAATGCGGTGGTCGCCTTGCCGGGCGGCTCAGGAACTCTCGACGAGCTCCTGGAGGCCGTCTCGCTCAAGCGGCTCGCCCTCTTCCTCGGCCCTATCGTTGTTCTCAACACCCGGTTGTATTTCGATCATCTGCTCCTGGCGCTCGAGCGGTGCATTTCCGAGCGCTTCATGGACCCCCGGCATAAATCCATGTGGTCGGTCGTGAATGAGCCAGAGGAGGTTCTGCCTGCTATCCACTCCGCCCCGCCCTGGGATTCCTCGAGCCTCAGCTTCGCCGGGATCTGACAGGTCGGTTAGCCAAACGCGCAGAGCGTAATATCGTTGCAGACGAATCAGACCGCGTGGATCAGAATGCCTACAGGCTGCGTCTAAATTCCACCATGCCCATGGAAAACACAGATCTACTCGAAATCGACCAGCGCGAAGCCTCCATTCGCCAACGAATCTACGAGGAATCCTATTTCTGGGCAGACGCGCCGGAGGATCCCGATTTACTCATCGCGACTTACTACCTTCGTGCGCGAACCGGCACTCTGACGGCTGCCGGGAAGTTGATCTCCTACCACATGACGACCGGGGTAAAAGAAACTCGCCCCGGAACCCTGATTCATCGTTGTACTGGGCGGGTGCTTGGCGTTTCGCCTTGGGACAGCAGCGAGCGTAACGGGTTGGTTCGTGTTTCTTTCCCGGCGCTGCTTTTTCAGCATGCCGACGGGAAGTTCTACACTACCGACTTCCTCCATCTGATGGGCGGCGAGGGAGTGTTCGGTTTGTGGGAGTTCGCGGAGGCCAAGCTGGTTGACATCAAGATTCCCTCCGAAATCCTCAAGACCTTCCCCGGACCGGCCTATGGAAGCTCTGGGGTGCGCGCGCTCACCAACTGGCCCGCCGATGAGCCCGCTTTTGGAACCATACTCAAGCCCACAGCGGGAATTACGGACGAGGAGGTCGGCCGGCTGGTGGAAGGGGTGGTTGAGGAGCAACTCTTTCTATTTGTTAAGGAGGATGAAAACCTTTTTCCCGCTTTGGAGTATTGCCCCCTGTTGTCGAGAACTCGCAAAGCGTTGGAGGTCATTCGCCGCTTGGGCGAATCGCGTGGCGGGCGTGGCTTGATCTTCGCGCCGCACATTACCTCTCCTCCCCATCTGCTCTACGAAACCGTCATGCGCGTGCTCGAAACTGGCGTGCCTGGTATCATGTTTAGCGAGCAATACAGCGGCGGCACGGTTCGCGCTGTGCGGGAATGGACGGGGAAGCTGGAAAAGCCCCCGGTCATTTACGGCCACAATAGCGGAATATCCTGCCGTACAAACTCGATTTGGCGCGAGGTGTTGGACTTTTGCGCGCGCTTGGATGGTGTGGATTTTCGGCAGACCTCTCTGTTGACAACTGCTCAACCGCTCTTGCGCCCGCAGGGACTGGAATGGCGCAAATGTGAAGAGGCTCTGACAAAACCCCTGGAGGGTATCAAGCCGGTGATGATCGCGCGCGCGGGAGGCCTGGACCAGGGCAATATCATCTTGAACCTGGTTGACGCGGAAAAGCATTTGCCCAAGGGGCAAGTGCTTTTTCTGGCCGGCTCCGCCATCAACTCTGCCAAGGGGCCCGATGGCAAGGCGGATGCGCGACTGGGCGCTCAAGCGATGAGGGAAGCGCTGGATTTGTGGAGGACAGGGGAAGTTCCGGCGGACGAGCAGGACCTTCATACCCACCTCCAGGCACTATACGCCCGTGCCAAAAGCAGAGGATTAAATGCCCTCGCGAGGGCACTCGAACAACGTTATGGGCTCGCTTGAGAATCCGAGGGAGGCTGTCTGAATGGATCACACCACGAATCTCAAGCTTTACTCTCGAGAACTCCAGGAAGTTCTGGGGAGGCTTCCCTGGGATGAAATCGTGAGAACTGTCGAGGTGCTCTGGCAATGTTGCCTGAGGGGCGGCAGGATCTTCACCATGGGGAACGGCGGTCACTGCAACACCGCGGCCCACATGATCAACGACCTCGCCAAACATACCGTAAGTTCCGATGACAAGCAGGCGGTGGTCGCTCAGCAATTTCGCTTTCGCACCCTGTGCCTGAATGACAGCGCGTCATTCGTCACCGGCATCGGGAACGATATGGGTTTCGACCAGATTTTCAGCGAGCAGGTCGCCAACTGGGCAGAACCTGGAGATGTCGTCTTGGGAATTTCGGGGAGCGGCAATTCCAAGAATATTCTCAAGGCCTTCGAAGAAGCCCGGAAACGAGGCGCTACCACCATCTGCTTCAGCGGATTCGAGGGCGGCAAGGCCCGCGGCCTCGCCGACCTCTGCATTGTTGTTCCCTGTCACAAGATGGTTCAGGTGGAGGATGTCCACTTGATCATCAGCCACATGATCGCCGACGAGTTGAAGCGATTGGTCCAGGGACGACAGGAACTGGCAGGGTAGTATGAATAGCGTTGTAAGGCCGGGGCTTGCCTCGGGGCTGCCCAAATTGCCAGTTCAGGTCAGTACTCAGTGCGGCTCTGCCGCCCTGCCTTGCGGAAAGCCTCCGGCTTTCCGGGCAGTGCCTGAGCCTACTTCCTCTTCCGTGCAGGCTGGAAGGCTGAGCCTTCCAGCCTGCACGGAGGAGGTTGCCCAGGACGGACGTCCTTCGGAAAGGCGAAGCCTTTCCGCACATCAGGCGGCGGAGCCGCAGGTCATCGTTGACAGGATCGAGCGTAATTTGGACAAGCCTGGGGCTTGCCCCGGCCACAAGGAAGTTCATCTATGAATAGCTCCAGCACACTGTCTGCGGAAACCCGCAAGGCCTTATACCGGCAAATGTTGCGGATCCGTAAGTTCGAGGAAACGACGCATGAACTTTACAAAGCCGGCGCCCTCACCGGGATGTCGCCCCATCTCTACATCGGAGAAGAGGCGTCGGCGGTAGGTGTGATTTCGTTGCTCAATGAAGATGACTACATTCTCTCCACCCACCGAGGGCACGGCCACTGTCTGGCGAAGGGCGCGGAGATGGGGAAAATGTACGCGGAATTGTTCGGAAAGGAGACGGGCTACTGTCACGGTCGGGGCGGCTCCATGCATATTGCCGACGTTGCCCGAGGGAATCTGGGAGCGAACGGAATTGTGGGCGGCGGCTGTCCCATCGCCCTGGGTGCGGGCTTCACCATCCGAAGAAGGAAAAGCAGCCAGGTCGTGGTGTGTTTTTTCGGCGATGCGGCCACCAACCAGGGAACCTTCCACGAAGCCGCCAACATGTCGAAAGCGTTCCAACTGCCCATCCTCTGGGTATGCGAGAACAATCTCTATGGTCTTTCGACTCCCATCACGAAGGTTTCCGCGACTCCGGACCTGTCCGACCGGGCGCGAGGGTACGGCATGCCCGGGGTCACGGTGGATGGGATGGATGTGGAAGCGGTCCGCGCCCTGGCGGAAGAAACCATCAACCGCGCCCGCTCCGGAGGTGGCCCTTCCCTGCTCGAAGTGAGAACTTACCGATACTTCGGACACGGCGCTTCCGATCACCGTCCCTATCGCACCCGAGAGGAAGAACAGGAGTGGTGGGGGCGTTGTCCGGTGGCCAGTTACCGTTCAAGGTTGCTCGGGGAGGGCGCCGCCACAGAAGACGAACTGGCGACTCTGGAGAAGGAGATCGCGGCGGAAGTCGAGGCCGGCGTGGCTTTTGCACGTTCCAGCCCTGACCCGAAAGCCGAGGAATCAACCCGCTATGTCTACACTGAGGACTGAAGTGGCTGAAAAAACCTACCGCGAAGCCATCATCGAAGCGATGGCGGAAGAAATGCGCCGCGACGATCGAGTAGTCCTTATCGGGGAGGACGTGGGCAGGTTCGGCGGGGCCATGGGGGCCAGCAAAGGTCTATTTGACGAATTCGGCCCTGAGCGTGTTATCGACACCCCCATCAGCGAAGCCGCGATTGTAGGATCAGCGCTGGGTATGGCTCTCACCGGGCAGCGTCCAGTGGCGGAATTGATGTTCATCGACTTCGTGGGCGTGTGCATGGATCAGATCGCCAACCAGGTCGCGAAGGTGCGCTACATGCTGGGTGGGCAGGTCAACGTACCCATGGTGATACGCACCCAGGGGGGAGCAGGCAAAGGTTACGCTGCCCAGCATTCCCAGAGCCTCGAGGCATGGTTCACGCACATTCCCGGCTTGAAAGTCGTCATGCCCTCGAAGCCAGGGGATGCCAAGGGCCTCTTGAAGTCCGCCATTCGTGACGATAACCCTGTGATGTTCATCGAGCACAAACTCCTCTACAACCTCAAAGGCGAGGTGCCGGAGGACCCGGAATACCTGATCCCCCTCGGAGTGGCTGAAGTAAAGAGGGAGGGTTCGCATTTGACCCTGGTCTCCTACTCGCGGCAGGTACTCAACTGTCTGGAGGCCGCGGCCGAGTTGGCGCAGCACGGGATCGAGGCAGAAGTCATTGACCTGCGTACCCTGCGCCCACTGGATTTTGGCGCCATTGTCGGGAGCGTTCAGAAGACCGGGCGGCTGGTGACCGTTGAGGAGGGTTATCCGCAATGTGGGATCGGGGCGGAAATCACCGCGCGGGTGTGCGAGCGGTGTATGGACTTCCTCGACATGCCGCCCATCCGCATCGCGGCCAGGGATACTCCCATTCCTTTTGCCCGCGTTTTGGAGCAAGCCACGATTCCCTCACCTCAAAGTATCGCGCAACGAATTCTCACCGCGCGAAAATGGAAGTAAGCGTGTAGGGGCGGCCCTTGTGGCCGCCCTGGAGCAATCCGTCAACTGACGGATCAGCCGACGGGTTGCCCCTACGACGCACTCGCGGAGTGAGTGCTTATGGCCTTGACCAAAATCGTCATGCCCAAAACAGGCGCCGAAATGGAGGAAGGCCGCATCATGGCTTGGCGAAAAAGCGAAGGCGAGCAGGTGCGGAAAGGGGAGGTTCTGCTCGACATCGAAACCGACAAGGCCATCATGGAAGTCGAGTCGCCAGCCTCGGGAATTCTCTTGAAGCGGCTTCATCCAGAGGGCCAGACGGTCCCTGCGACCTGCCTCATTGCCTTACTGGGAGACGGGAGTGAAGCTGCGGAGCAGATTGGAGAATTCATCCAGTCTGAAGTTGCGGCTCCGCTTCCACTACCTCGGGCAGTTTCAGCCGCCGCGGAAGTTCTCCCACCGCCTTCCACCCCTCCGGCCACCGGAAGAATTAAAGCTTCTCCCCTGGCGCGAAGATTGGCAGAGGAGAAAGGTATTGACCTCGCTTCAATCGAGGGAACAGGGCCCGAGGGGCGAATAGAAAAAGAAGATGTCTTGAGGGCCGTCGAGGCGCGGGCGGCCGCTCCATCCCACGATCGCGTGGTTCCGCTTTCTCCCATGCGCCGGGCAATTGCCCGCCGGGTGGCGCAGAGCCATCAAGAAGTGCCGGCCTTCAGCGTGACCCTTTCTCTTGATATGACCCGCGCGCTGGCCCGGAAAAAAGAGCTGCAAGCCGCCGGAATATCTGCGTCAATCAACGACCTCGTGGTTTTCGGCGTTTCTCGTGTATTGGCTTCTTATCCCGACCTCAACGCGGAGTTCAAAGGCGATTCCATTCTGCGTCATGGTGACATCAACATCGGCTTTGTAGTGGGCGCGGAGGAAGGCCTCTACGTTCCAGTTATCCGTGCTGCTGACAAGTTGAGCCTGGAAGAAATAGCCGCCGAAACCGAGAGGTTAACTTCCCTTGCGCAACGAAAGGCCATCACTGAAAAGGCTCTGACTGGCGGCACCTTCACGGTCAGCAACCTGGGAATGTATGGGGTGGATTCGTTTAACGCCGTGATCTTGCCTGCGCAGACCGGCATCCTCTCCGTAGGGGGCATCGTCGAGAAGCCAGGACGAGGCAAGAACGGCGAATTACTTTGGAGTTCCGCAATGTCGGTGACGCTCACTGTTGATCACCGCGCGGTGGACGGACTCACCGCTGCCAAATTCCTGTCGGACCTGAAAAGCTTGCTCCAAGCTCTTTAGCCTCCAGCTCTGCGAATGAAGGCGCTGGAGCGCAGGAGGGAGCGTTTCACGAAAGGATCTCTTTCATGATCTCGTTGGGTGTTGTCGGCCGCAGGGTGCCACTCTCAAACTCGCGTTGCGCCCCTTGGATATCTCTCACGAGCTCGGCGCGCCGACGGTCTGCCAAACGGCGGTTTAGGAGTTCAATCAGAGTTTCCTGCTCTTCCTCTGTCAAGCGATCGGCAGCCTCAACGACAATGTGAAAGCTGGGCAGCCCTTTCGCCTCGGTGGGGGGTTGCTGTTTCATAGTGCTTTCAACATACCACTTCGTCCGGCTGGAAACAACCGAGACGTGCTTCCCAGAAGCGTTTGCATTCCTAAGCCAGAAAAGGTACGCCATACCTGTGACGCCGGAAGTGATCCAGCAAGCAATTTGCGATTCGACGAAGGCCAGGCCCCCGGCTTGGCCACCCAACGGCGCCTGGCGGCGTCCCGATCAGATCGGGACATGTTCCGTCACCTCTGCATCAAACTGACCCACTACCCGGAGGAAATCCGGGATGAAATCGAAGCGCTGCTACGCTATGATAGCAAGCTGCAAACCATGCAGCGTCGCTCGAACGTTGTTCATCGTAACGAGCAATGATTTGGAATTGTGAAGAAGAACCCAGGAGACCCACCCGATGAACGCAAGCGGAATCACGGAACGACTTTCTTATGCTGACCGTCTAGCTGCACTGCGCAAGAGCAAACAGCTCCAGACGCTCGAGAAGCAACAGATACGTGGGGCTATGGACTTTGATGACCACGCCATCATTCTGCCGCCCGAGGAGATGCGCGAAACCGTACAGACCATTAGTGGTTCAGGGGTGCTTATCACCGACGTCATCATGAACACTTTCAAGCCGACTCCGAACCATCCCAGCGGCGGATTTTTCGGACCGCGCTCGACGGGCGAGAATTTTCGGCGTCTTCTGGAAGCCCATCCCGTGTACATCGATCCCATGTCCTCCCTGGCCGGAGCGTACATGGTGAATTTCATGTCCTACCGGACGGTGGCATGGAATCCGGACATCGATTGTTCCGACCTTCTGGCTGAGCATGCGAAGTATCAGACGCTCCCGGCGATTGGCGGCGTGCAACATATGTGCCAGGACATGGAGATGGGCCTGAAGCTCGGTTGGGGCGGCGTGCTCGAAAAAATCAATCGCTATCGGAGCGTCAACCCCCAGGCGGAAGATTTCTATGCAGGCCTGGAACATGTTGTTCTGGGAATTCAGGACTTGATTCGTCGCCACGCGGAGGGGGCGCACCGCATGGCCGCCGAGCACGAGGATATGAAACAGAATCTCCTCGAGATCGCCGAGATGAATGAGCACCTGGTGTCGAACCCGCCGCGAACTTTCCGCGAGGCCTGCCAGTGGAGTCTGTGGTACCAGAGCGTTGCTCGAATGTATAACAGCAGCGGATCGCTTGGGCGCCTGGATGTGATCCTGCTACCCTATTACGAGGCCGACACCAAGGCCGGGCGGCTGACTGACGAAGAGGCTATCTTCCATATCGCGTGCCACCTGGTACGCGACACAGCTTACATTCAGCTCGGCGGGCCGGACCTGAGCGGCAAGGATGCAACCAACCCCGTTTCTTTCCTGATCCTCGAAGCGGCGCACCGGCTGCGCACTCCAGCGAACATCGGGGTGTGCGTGGGAAAGGACGTTGATCCGCGCTTGATCCGCCGCGGCGTAGAGATTCTGATGGAAGACCGCATCGGAGTGCCGAAGTTTTTGGGTGTCGACAACACGGTGGCGGGCTTTGCTGCCAACGGATTCTCCGTGGAATTGGCGCGCGAGCGCGTTTACGCAGGCTGCCACTGGCTGGCCATTCCGGGGCGCGAGTATGCGCTCATGGACATCGTCAAAGTTAATCTTGCCGCCATCTTCGAGGTGGCCTTGCGCGAGATGTTGGGAGACTCGGCGGTCGAGCCTTCTGTGGCGGAATTGTGGAAGCGTTTTCGGCAGCACCTGCGCGCGGCGCTGGACACCGTGGGCAGGGGATTCGACTTCCAGTACGAGCACATGCACGAGGTGTTTCCGGAACTCGTTCTCGATCTCCTCTGCCCGTCAACTATCGAGAAAGGGCTCGACGCCAGCAATGGCGGCGTGGAGTATTATGGCTTTGACGTGGATGGCGCGGCGTTGGCGACCGCGGCAGACTCCTTCGCGGCAGTGGAGGAACGGGTCGAAAAACAGCACCGCATGACCTGGAAGGAGTTGCGCGCGAACCTGGAATCGAACTGGGCCGGCCCCCGGGGTGAGCGTGCGCGCATCATGATGAAGAATTCCCCACGCTTTGGCAGCGGTGGCTCCCTGGGCGATGAGTGGGCAGTACGCATTGCCCGCGCCTTCACCGAGACCGTCAAAGAGAGACCCACACCTCGAGGCTTCATGATGATCCCCGGCCTTTTCTCCTGGGTGCTCAACCTCTCGATGGGTAAGAACATCGGCGCCACTCCCAACGGCCGCCGTGCCGGCGATCCTATTTCGCACGGGGCTAATCCTGACCCCGGATTCCGCAAAGATGGCGCGCCCACGGCGCTGGCGGTGGCCGTGGCTGCCGTGCAGCCGGGGTACGGAAACACCGCCCCACTTCAGATCGATCTCGATCCGAGCTTTTCCAACGCACCGGAAGATGTGGAGAAAGTATCGGCATTGATTTGCGGGCACTGCGACCTGGGTGGCACGCAAGTGAATATCAATATCTTGAGCAAGGAACAGGTCCTCGAGGCGCACAAGGAGCCGGGCAAATTCCCGGACCTTATAGTGCGGGTGACAGGCTTCAGCGCATATTTTGCCAGCCTCTCGCCTGAGATGCGCCAGTTCGTTGTGGACAGGATCGTCTGTGGGCAATGATTTACCGGGCGATCGCCCAGGCCGCCACAGGACGGAGATTCATGCACGACAGCCAGCACTCTGAAACCGCAACAGAGAGCTTAGCGGCTCCCGGCGTCCTCCTGGGCGCCGTTTTTGATATCCAGCGGTTCTCCATACACGATGGACCCGGCATCCGCACCACTGTGTTCCTCAAAGGTTGTCCCCTGCGCTGCGTGTGGTGCCACAATCCCGAGGGGGTGAGCCCTTCCCAGGTTATTTCTTTCCTTCCCGAAAAGTGCCTTGGCTGCGGGGAGTGCGTCGCTGCGTGCCCCCGGCACGCTCACAGGCTCGAAGCAGCGGGAACGGACGGCTCCGTCCTGGCCCACCTCTACGACCGCGAAGTCTGCCAAACCTGTGGCAGGTGCACGCAGGTCTGCGATACCCGCGCGCTGGAATTCGTCGGACGCCGCATGACCGTGGAAGAAGTCATGAAGGAAGTCCGTCAGGACAAAGCGTTCTACCCCACCTCGGGCGGGGGCCTGACAATTTCCGGCGGAGAGCCACTGTCACAGATCGACTTTGCGGTTGCGCTGCTCTGTGCCGCCAGGGAAGAGGGTTTCCATCGCTGTGTGGAGACTTGTGGCTTTGTAAGCTGGGGGCGTTTCAGGCCGGTTTTGCCTCTTGTGGATTTATTCCTCTTCGACTTCAAGGAAACCGATCCTCAACGCCATGCCGAGTTTACAGGCCAGTCCAACGAAATCATCCTACAGAATCTCCATGCCCTGCACGACGCGGGAGCAAGAATCCAACTTCAGTGTCCTATCGTACCCGGTTTCAACGACCGGGAAGATCACTTCGCCGGTATTGCCACGCTGGCTCGGTCGCTGCCCAACCTCGCTGGGGTACAACTGCTGCCTTATCACCCGCTGGGGAAGAGCAAGCTCGAGCGGTTCGGGCTGCGCCCCGGCGTGAATCTGCCCAATGAACCTCTGCATCCGGCCCGGCTCGAGCGTGGGATCGAGAAGCTTGGTGAGTGCGGGGTGCGCGTGCTGGGCAAGTAGCGCGCGTCTCGCCCACTGTGGCCGAGACTCGAAAAGCGAAACTCGAAAATGGAAAATCGAAATTCGTCTCCACCGGCAGCAGCCCTTGCGAGTTTCGAGTTTCGAATTTCCAGTTTCCAAATCTTACCCGGAGAAGGTCCCTGTGCCTCCACAACGTCCAGCCCGCTTGCTTTGGGTCATGTTCCTGGCTTATTTCACCTTTGGAATGATGGGTGTTCTCGGCGCGCTCATCCCTGACATCATCAAGGATTACCACCTCAGTCGTTTCGCGGCGGGGCTGTTTGCCACCGCGCTTCTCCTGGGCACGGCGCTGTTCGCCATACCCAGTGGCTTGCTCGCGGACCGCCTTGGCCCGCGGCGTGTGATCCTGGCTGGCGTGTCGCTGATGGCGCTGGGATGCTTTATGCTATCCCACCCATTCAGCTACCTGCTGGTTCTTGTCATGGTTTTTGCGGTCGGAGTCGGGACAACCATGCTGCAAACCAGCGGCAGTCCCATGATCCAGCAACTCGATGCTCCGCAGAATTACCACCGCAATTTGACCTTCACGATTGCCTGCTGCACGTTCGGTGGATTCTTGGCCATATTTCTCCTGGCTTACATCCGGGGAACGGGCCGGCCATGGCAGGCCTATTACCTTTTGTTCGCCGTCGTCTGTCTGGTGTTGCTGGCATTTCTCGCTCTTTCGAAGTTCCCGCCCCGCCCCCGCGACGCCGAGCGAATCCGCCTGGACCAAATTGGAAAATTGCTGCGCAATCCCATCCTCCTGACCTACGGTCTGGGCGCCTATATCTACAATGCGGCGGAAGTGGGCACATATTACTGGATTCCGAAATTCTTCGAAGACGTGCATGGCGTGCCCGCAGCGGTGTCCAACGCAAGCCGTGTCACTTTCCTGGGGAGAGTGTTTCCCAGCCTGCCGGCTTTTATTTACGCGTTGTTCCTCGGAATGCAGGGCGTGGGACGCGTGCTAGGCGGGGCCGTGCTGAAGAAGTTCGGAATCCGCAGGGTCATGCGCTTCTACGCCGTGATGGCGCTAGCCAGTCTGCTGGCGGCTACCTTTGGCTCCAAGTATGTTACCGCCGTCGGGTTTGCGGCCTGCGGTTTCTTTACTTCCGTTCTCTTCCCTCTCATCTTCAGTGGGACCATCAACAGCTTCTCGGAATATCACGGCACTATTTCCGGGCTCTTGTGTACATCCTACCTTGCCGGTGCGCTCGTGTCGCCCTTGGAAGGATGGGTGGGAGATCACATCGGAATGCGGACGGCCATGCTGATCCCTGCGTTGTGCCTGACCTACGTAGTGGGTCTCGCCATGCTGGGCCGCGCTAAGTATGAATAGGCCCTCAGTCGAGCACACCTACAGACGAAGAGTTCACATGAACCCCAGCGCCACCGCGATCTTTGACCTGGGCCCCTCGGAGAAGCTCCAGCTTGTGGAAGATCTCTGGGACGACCTTGCATCCGCCCCCGAGGCGGTACCTGTCTTTGACTGGCAGAAGCAAGAACTGGCTCGGAGGAAGGCAAATCTGCTGAACAACCCGGCCTCAGGACTTGCGTGGGAAGAGGTTAAACGAAGGGTCCGCAGCCGCTATGGCCGCTAAATCGATCACAGCCCCCGAGGCCGAGCAGGATGTTGCTGATGCCTTTGAATCACACCTCCCGCGACCCCGACAAATGGCGTCAGCGTCTTCCTTGAGCGGGCCGCGCGGTGCGCCTGTCGCCCCCCCGATTCGCTTGCCCAAAAACCTCGATCTGTGGCTCTCCGCAAACGGTTGATTCTCCGGTGCGGAATTCAGCAGGTTCGCCTGCCCACAATCAGAAGTTTTTGGGCTGTAAATCTTGCAAACATCAGGCGGGCAGTTACGAAGCAGGGCTTGGAGGATGGCGAATCAGGCGACGGCGAGATACCAATCAGGCGCGTCGTACGAGCAGATGTACGGCTCAACGTCTGGCCTAAGACCATGGCATTACCGAGCATAGACTAGCAAATTACATCTCGCTCGCTTTCTCGCCTGTCCTGTCTTGAACGAGCCCTCCGACGGTCATCCTCAGCGGTTGAGAGGATACGGTTCTTGAGCTGAGGCTCTCCGAACAAGGTATTCCGCTTCCAACCTTGGCGCTTCAACCATTCAACGAATCCGAAAGTGAACCTCTCAATCGCGTGCGATTTGTGGCCCTGAGTTGCGTGGGCGATGGGCCAAAGGGATCTGGGTAAGGGCACCGGCCTGTTGCCGAAGTAGTAGAAATTCCGAGAAAGGAGAACGTTCAATCCCCCAAGGTCAGTTTCTCTGTTCGCCTCGGAATGGATGCTCGACCGAAGGCCCGGTAAGCCTCTGTGGGTGAAATCGTAGATGCAATCGCCCATCTTTCGGCGGAAGTCTGTGCTTTGCCAATGAGGAATTTTGCAGCGTAGAGACCGGCGGCACCACGCATCGTACTCTTTCATGGTCATGACCCTCGTCACCTCCATGGCGTATACAACTTTGTGGGAGATGTCGCCGACTGGGGAATTCTTTGACCCAATTCCCACGACCCAGTCGCCTTTCTTGGCGACGCGCCGGATCGCTGGTTTGCAGATGGCGAGGGTACAGACGTGCCAATAAGGATTTGGCGCTGCTCCGTCATCGTATCGAAGACAATAGGAATAGAGTGTCAAATCATTCACTGCGGAAGATTTTGGCCCTCCCAACAGAGAGTGCCTTTTCCTTGGCATGGGACATGCACGGTGACAGAATCATAAGAACCGCGCGATCTCAGCTGTGACCGTGTCGTCCGGGTCAAACGTGTGTACTCTTCGTATGTAATCCACAGCTGTAACCCCGTCGGGACCTGCCTCGGTGATTCCTGCCGCACGTTCCGCCAAAGCTTTTGCTAACTGATCGCCTTGAAGCCCGCTGAACTCCCTATATCTTCCAAGATTGTTGCCCATCGTCCAAAAGTAGCTCACGGTGCCTGGTTTGGGAACTTCCACCATAGTTTGTTCAGTTGCTCGATTCTCGCGTAGCCGGAACGTGTCTAGGTCTTGGCTTGCGGTCTCCGAATTCAAGCGTAAGAACACGCCTTTCACTTGCCCGCCCCGTTCCAGACTGCAGGCGGGCGCGCCATGCCGCGCGGAGGAGATCCAAGTCCACTCCCGATGCCATCCCGGCAGAATACCTTCGATGCGCTCGACAGTTTCGACTGCCCCTGCCCCCAGATTAACGATCCATAACCGAAAACCCAGATTTCCGGGGCGCTCATCCTGCCGCCCAGCCCTCCGAGAGCACTTCCGCCTGTTCCAACACGGTCTGCGTGGCTTTTTCTTGCTTGTCCGGCGGATAGCCGTACCTGCGCAGGATTCGCTTTACCAAAACCTTAATGTGTGCGCGAACACTCTCCCGCACGTTCCAATCGATAGATGTGTTTTGCCTAACAGTCTTTACTAACTCGCGGGCAATGGTACGCAGGGTTTCGTCGCCCAAAACCTTGACGGCACTATCATTCACTTCGAGCGCGTCATAAAAGGCTACTTCGTCATCCGTCAGTCCGAGTTGCGCGCCTCGGGCGGCATCCTCCCGCATCTGTTTGGCGACAGCAATCAATTCCTCGATCACTTTGGCTGTTTCGATTGCCCGGTTTTGGTACTTGCGAATCGAGGCTTCGAGCATTTCGGAGAATCGCCGTGACTGGATTACGTTTCGTTTTAGGCGTGTCCTGATTTCGTTGCTGAGAAGTTTTCGCAACATCTCCACGGCCAAATTCTTCTGCGGCAACCCGCTTACCTCCGCAAGGAATTCATCTGACAGAATCGAGATGTCGGGTTTCTTCAAGCCTGCCGCTTCGAAAATGTCGATGACGCCCTTGGGCGCCACCGCGCTCGAAACGATCTGTCGAATTGCATGGTCCAGGTCCAACTCCGACCGCTGCTGCTGGCCCGCCCCCTTAGCCAGTACCGCGCGAACGGCCTGGAAGAATGCGATGTCGTCGCGGATGTTCATGGCCTTGGGGTGGGGTACAGCCAGTGCAAACGCGCCGGAGAGGTCCTTGACAGCCTTGAACAGCCGTTCTTTCCCGTTTTCCTGCCGCAAAATGTGTTCCTGTGCGGCGGGCAAAAGGCTGAGCCGCTGCGCTGGCGTTCCCGTTGTCCAGTACGACCAATCGAAGCCATCGAATAGCGCGCAACAGGCTTCATACTTGTCCAGCAAGGCCTCGACGGCTTCTTCCTGCGGCACTGCTGCCTGTCCATGGCCGCCGCTTTCGGTGTAGGTGGCGAGGGCCTGCTTCAGTTCCTGCGCGATGCCCAGGTAGTCCACCACCAGCCCGCCCGGCTTGTCTTTGAAAACTCGATTCACTCGCGCGATGGCCTGCATCAGGCCGTGATCGCGCATGTACTTATCGAGGTACATCGTGTGAAGCGATGGCACATCAAACCCCGTCAGCCACATGTCCCGGACGATTACTACTCTGAACGGGTCATTGGCATCTTTGAAACGCAGGGCAAGCTTTTCGCGCCGACTCTTCTCGCGAATGTGCGGCTGCCATTCCAGCGGGTCGGGGGCCGACCCGGTCATTACAATCTTCAGGGAACCCTGGGCGTCGTCAGTTCCGTGCCACTCAGGCCTTAGCTTAACGATGGCGTTGTAAAGCTCAACGCAGATGCGGCGGCTCATGCAGACGATCATGGCCTTCCCGTCCATTGCTTCCAACCTGGCTTCGAAGTGGCTCACCAAATCCTTGGCGATAAGCTTCAGCCGTTTGTCCGCGCCAACCACCGCCTCGAGGGCCGCCCATTTGGATTTCAGCTTCTCCCGCCGCTCCACTTCTTCGCCTTCTGTCACCTCCTCAAACTGCGGGTCGATTTTCGGCCTCTCGTTTTGATCGAGCTCCAGGTTCGCGAGGCGGCCCTCGTAGTAGATCGGAACCGTGGCCTTGTCCTCCACGGCGCGCTGGATGTCATAAACGCTGATGTAATCGCCAAAAACCGAGCGTGTGTTGGCGTCGGCTTTCTCAATGGGTGTGCCGGTAAAACCAATAAACGATGCGTTGGGCAAGGCATCGCGCATGCGCTTGGCGAACCCGTCGATAAAGTCGTACTGGCTGCGGTGGGCTTCGTCCGCGATCACCACAATGTTGTGCCGGTCCGAAAGGCAATCGTTCGCTTCCATGGGCATGAATTTCTGAATGGTAGTGAAGACAATCCCGGCTGACGAAACATTGAGCAACGATTTTAGGTGCTCGCGATTCTCCGCTTGCTGAGGCGGTTGACGTAAGAGGTCGCTGCATCGCGAGAAGGTCCCAAAGAGCTGATCATCCAAATCGTTTCGGTCAGTGATCACCACAATCGTCGGATTCTGCATTTTCGGGTCGAGCACCAGGCGCCCGGCGTAGAACACCATGGTCAGACTTTTGCCGGAGCCTTGCGTGTGCCACACCACCCCGGCGCGTCTGTCCCCTGTCGGGCGAGTGGCTTTGATGGTGGTCTGGACGGCTTTGTTTACAGCGTGGAACTGGTGGTAGCCGGCAATCTTCTTGACCGGGTCCCCTTTGCTACTATCCTCGAACACGATGAAGTATCGAAGGAAATCGAGAAGGCGGCGCTTTTGAAATATTCCCTGAATCAACACCTGTAACTGCGGTGTGGAAGGCGGCGCCAGTTCTTCGCCTTCGATGGTTCGCCAGGGCATGAACCATTCGCGGTCAGCCGAAAGCGAACCCGCGCGCGCTTCCAGGCCGTCGGAAATCACCAACAGCGCGTTATAGACGAAGAGAGAAGGAATCTGGTCCTTGTACGTTTGAAGCTGGTTAAATGCGCTCCAAATGGTGGCGTTTTCGTCGGCGGAGTTTTTTAGCTCGATTACTGCGATGGGCAACCCATTCAGGAAGATTACAACGTCGGGGCGGCGCGTGTGCTGTCCTTCCGCCACGGTGAACTGATTCACCGCCAGCCAGTCGTTGTTTTCAGGATTATCGAAGTCAATCAACCATGCTTGCGCGCCCGCAATGGAGCCGTCCGGCCGGGCATATTCCACATTGACGCCATCCACGAGCATCGAATGCAGATCGCGATTTCGAGTGATGAGTGAAGGAGAGTCTACCCGAGTGAGTTTTCGAAATGCGTCGTCGAGCGCTTCCGGTGGCAGACCAGGATTGAGCCTTACCAGTGCTCGCCGGAGGCGATGCCCCAAGATCACGTCACGATATTCCGGGTCGCGCCGCTCAGCCCCTGGCTCGCCGAAGGCAATCCCTGGGCCACCCAGCACGTGATACTCCAGCCCCTCGAACCATTCGAGGGTGGCCTCCTCAACAATTGACTCTGTGAATGCTCGGAGCATGGGCAAACGCCTAAATAAACAAATCTTGCAGAATCAGTGTTTTATCGGTTCTTCATTGGGCCCGCGCAGGCAACAATAAAATTTAGCTTGACACTCGCCCCGCCGATAGTACAATTGGTTTAGCTCATCCACCACGTGTGGAAGGAGTTCCGGAGCCGTCTGGGTAACCAGGCGGCTTCAGCATTTTGTACTACTTTCGTACTCTCTCCTCAGTTTTTCTCTTCTTCTCTCCCATTCTACGGGAAACGCCGTCAGCAGCAGGACGTAAGACCCTCTGTCGACAAGTACCAACAGATAAGTAAAATCCTGAAGCGCGATGGAGATTCTACGGTCTCCGCTGCGCCTGTAACGCCAGCAATGAATCCGATCACTGCCATGGGACTCGATCATCGGTCGTGGCCAGCGAATCCTTTCACACCTCCGAAGATCGGGAATGCGTTCCTCCTCAGTCAGCCCTTCAGAAATAACGTGCCAGAAAGTGCCCTCTTTTCCTTCGATCAACTCGGGGTGCCGCAAACCGCAGCGGGCCCCGGACATCCTCGGCACAGTGTCTACAAAGTCCGTTCGGAAGGCGCGATAGATTACATCGAGGTAGAGGTTCCAGTCACCGCCGCAGTCAGGGAGGCACACTAATTCGGGAAGCCAGTCACACATGCTACGCTTGAACCTCCCGTCCTTCCCAGCGGAAAATATTGACCTTGTCCTCGCGAAAAAGCGTACTCCACTTGAGCGAATACCCAGACAGCTCTTGCATGCGTTTCACCAATGCCACCTTCGCGCTGTTGGTTTCAAGCCCACGGTTTGCGTAACCGACGGCCCCAATCAGTAAGTCAGCCAACTGGATTTGTTCGACCTCGTGCGATCTGACCGTCTGCACGTCGGTGATAATTCTTTTGTCAAAGTCATACATGTTGTTGCAGAGCACATCGTGCAGCTTGCGGACCTTCTCCGCGCTCCTGGTGTCCTTGACGTCGAGGTAGATTCGGTATTTATCGTGCGGTCCGAACAGGGTCTTCAGCATTGTGAAGTACATCTTGTAATACCACGTGTCGTGATCCTGGTGGCGGGCGTCGTGGTCCAACTTGGACTTGTCAACAACTACCAACGCCCGGAAATGCAAATCCGGTTCTTCGAAAAAGTAATTCAGCAGATCCAGGTAGAAGACTTGCTTGGCGGGGGAAACTTTCGTCCACTTGATTTCAAAACCTTTCGCTAAACCGTGCCCCCACTTGATTTCGCGAATATGCGCGGCAATTTCATGAGCTTTGTTGAGCGGACACCACACGGCACCCAAAACCATGACAGGCATGCCGTCGTGCTCCAGATGGCAGCTTTCATCGCAATAGATATTGAATGTCTGGCTCATGCTGTATTTCCGACGCCGCCCGCCGCCTCTCCAAGTCCGACAGCTTGAATCTTGAGCCAGGACACCAGGTGCGAGGCAGTCTTGTCGGCAAATTCGGGAGCAACACCAAACTGAATGAGAGTTCGCCGTAGCGCAACCTTCATACTAGCCTGCAAAGGTTCACGTTCTGTCCAGTCCAAACCCATGTGCTGTTCTGCTGTTGCCAATAATGAGTCGGAAATGTTTGCGCCGTCACGAGCCAAATGGCCAATCGGGAGGCCCAGTGACTCCAAGTACTGGTCGAAACTATCCTTCAAGGGCGATAGCAACCCCTGGTACGCGCGAACAACTTCTGGTGTGGGTGGTGCCGGTTCGGTCGGATGCAATGCCTCAGCAGCCTCGGCAGCGCCGACTGGTTCGGCGCTCGGCTCAGGAGGCTCACCGTGAGCAGGGGAGGATACAAGGAGTCCAACGTAGGCTGTTCTGTCGAGTGCATATAGGATCTTGCTGGGTGGCACCCTTATCTCGATTTCGTCGCCCGCGTCGGCACCCCGCACTTTGAGAAGTAACAGCTGACCTTCTTCTCCTTCTTCCACCGTCGCTTCCAGTGTAACTGCCCTGTCGATTCGATCGTTAAGGTGACCGAAGCGGTCGTAGGGTTCTCTTGTGTATTGCAGGTTTGGTTCTTTCCCCTCATGCGCGGAAAGCAACAAGGCCAGAATTGTGTCCGCCGTGATGAGAAAGGCGCGACATTCGTTTGCGGTCAGAGCATCGAGGAACCCATCTTTTCCGTGCGCCACTGGGTCGTTCACGTTACGCATTTCGCTTAATGCGTCAGCCATCCTGTTGTGGGCTGCTAATAACTTGTCTACCCTGCTTGCCCCGCGCGTGTTTTCGAGCCCCAAGGGCTTCAGAGCCTCGACCAGCAACTCTGTGGTGGATGGGTCCGAACTCGGCATGGGCTTGCCGAACTCGCCAAGGATTGTCAGACAGACGCACTCGATGAACGACTTTACGGTCGCAATCAACCCGTGGCCCGCCCCCGAGTAACACTCGCTCACTGCCATGTAGTGATTGAGTAGGGTTGGAGCTTCCGGCCAACGCTCTGCCGCAAGTCGGAAATGCGGAGCAACACCGTCGACGTCGGACATTACCTACTCTCCCCAAGAATGCGCTTGGCCTTCTCCACGCGTAGTTCGCCCGAGACAAGTTTGGGCAAGAGCGTGTCGCGCAAAGCGGCGAAGGTCTGGGAGCAAAACAGGCCGGTACGGAGACGCTCCATGGTAGGGCCGACCTCGCTCTCATAAGCTTTAACCATATCGGTGGGGGGCACCACGATTGACACGCCAGCGAGAGTATCGCGGGTAATCGTATCGAATACCGAACCGTGAGCTTGCTGCTGAAGGTTCGCTACAAGCTCTTTCGTCGCAAAGTATGCGTAGTATCCGCGCGTCGCCGATTTGCCACGAAGCCCATAGCAGGATTGATTCATCGCCATAGGGACCCCCACTAAGGCGATTCTCCCTACCGTGCCACGGGCCGAAATGATCGTCGTGCCAACCGGGAGTACCTGGGTCGACGAGTTTTCTACCCCTTCCCGTGTGATTTTTTTCGCCGTTTTTACGACCCACACGTCCGTACTGAGTGGTGCATCCTCGACCGAAAACCAAGGGATGTCACCGTTCCAATATTCGGCGACAGAGGTCCTGGGCGTGCCGCCCCCGATGATCTCCACTGTAGCAGCGAAGGGGCTTACCTTCCACCCCTTGGGAATCTCTCCTAACTCCGACTGCTGGAAGGAATCTGGGAAAAGGTCCGCGAGGTGCTTCGGCAGGCCGGAGTCGCGACCCCCGGCTTTCGCCCGGACGGGGTCGAAGCCCACAAACCACGACTTGAAGAGCGCCCCCGAAATCGCCTCCAGCGTCTCGTTCATCCGCCAGTTTAGCTCGATCTTGTCGTCCAGAGTGCCGAGAACGTGGGCAATGGCATTTTGCTCGGCAATCGGCGGCACTACAAAAGGCAGGTCGGAGAGAATCTCTGTATTCAAATTCGGCATCGTCGCGCCATGGGCATGACGTACGACCCATTCGCGCACTCTTGGATCACCCAAATAGTAGGAGGCGTATACAGGATTGATGCTGCCATCGCCGAATCTGACACGAAGGCAGCCTGTTCCACAGAGCCAGCCCTCCTCCTGCTGCCCGATGAGGGCGCGCCTTTCAACGTCTCCGCGTCGACTATAGACAATGTCACCTCGGCGAACGCGATAACGGCTGAGACGCTTCGCATCTTGCAGAGTGATTCGAGCTATTCCCTCCTCGATGACGCGGTTGTCCCCAATGTTCTCGGGCATGATCGACGGGATGCCTTGCAGGACGTAATCTGCCGCATGGAGCTGACTCCCGAAAGGACCCGTCTGAACGTCGCCGCCTCCTCGCGCACAGGCTTCACCGAGGGTCGTGTATTCCCAATCGGCTGGCGCCGGACCAAGGAGTTGCTCAACCGCCATATCCAAGCTCCTTCAGGTTGGCGGCAATAGTGGCGTCCAGCTTCTCCGCGTCGTCCATCTGCTGCCTCAGCCTCGCTGTTAGGCGCTTCATCTTGTCTTCGAATGGTTCGGCATCTTCCTCGGCGGCCTCGGCTCCGACGTACCGGCCGGGGGTGAGCACGTGCCCGTGTTTGCGGATATCGTCGAGCTTAGCGGCCTTGCAGAAGCCGGGCACGTCGTCGTATTTCGCTGCCCTCAGATCCCCACGCCAGGCGTGGTAAGTCCCCGCTATCTTCGCTACATCTTCATCAGTGAGTTCTCGGTGAACTCGGTCCGCCAGTGTCCCCACCTTACGCGCGTCAATGAAGAGCGTCTCACCGCGCCGCTCGCGAAAGCGTCCGTTCCTTTTGTGCCTCGCCAGAAACCAGAGGCAGACGGGAATCTGGGTGGAATAAAAGAGCTGGCCGGGCAGTGCCACCATGCAGTCCACCAAATCAGCCTCGACAATGTTTTTGCGGATTTCACCCTCCCCGGACTGACTCGACGACATCGACCCGTTGGCGAGCACGAAGCCCACGAGTCCCGTCGCCGCAAGGTGGGAAATAAAATGCTGCACCCAGGCGAAGTTGGCGTTGCTCGCTGGGGGCACTCCGTAAACCCAACGCTTATCTTCCTTCAGCAATTCACCGCGCCAGTCGCTGTCGTTGAAGGGTGGATTGGCCAGGACATAATCGGCTTTAAGGTCAGGATAGCGGTCGTTGTGGAAGGTGTCTCCGTGGGCAATCTGCGCGTCGATGCCGCGGATGGCAAGGTTCATCTTGGCCAGCCGCCAGGTGGTGTAATTGGATTCCTGTCCATAGATGGCGATGTCACCGATTCTACCGCTGTGGGCCTCAATGAATTTCTCGCTCTGTACGAACATCCCGCCCGAGCCGCAGCAGGGATCGTACACCCGGCCCTTGTAAGGCGCGAGCATTTCGACCAGAACACGCACAACCCACCGCGGGGTGTAGAATTGTCCGCCCTTTTTGCCTTCGGCGCTCGCAAACTGCGAAAGGAAATACTCATACACCCGACCTAGAACATCCTTCGCCCGGTCGGCGGGGCTGCCAAGGCCGATGTCGCTCACCAGCTTGATAAGCTGCCCCAGCCGTTGCTTGTCGAGGCCAGGACGGCCGAAGTCCTTGGGCAAAACACCTTTCAGAGACGGGTTGTCGCGCTCAATGGCGCTCATCGCGTCGTCGATGAGCTTGCCGATGGTGGGTTGTGGCGCGTTGTCCCGCAAGAATGACCAGCGAGCCTCCTTCGGCACCCAGAAGATGCTGGCCGCGCGATACTCGTCCACGTCCTCTGGGTCCGCGCCCTCGGCCTTTTGCTTTTCGAGCTCAGCGTGCTTGGTTTCGAAGGCGTCCGAAATGTATTTGAGGAAGATTAGCCCCAGCACGACATGCTTGTACTCGGCCGCGTCCATGTTGTTGCGCAAAGCGTCTGCCGCCGCCCAGAGTTTTGATTCAAATCCTAAAGGAGTTCCGTTAGGCAATAGCTTTCCCCCGTTTTTTAGTTTTGATCCGCGGCTGACGCATCTTTGGGCTGACCGCCTTTCGTGACGTCATAGCGTCGGCGGAAGTATACAACTCGGCAACCCTGTTTGCTACAAAACTGAAAACGTCATTGACACTTTGTCAAGAGAGCGAGTACTTTCGGGGATGCGGCTGCTGGCCAGACGTTTGGTCGCCCGCAAGGTGACGTCTGTGGTCGGAAAGCTGGGTGAGGGTGGAATCAGCCTGACCGGTCTAAGCGGTCTGCCCTCTCCTATAACGACATTTTCGTCACACCAAGTCAGTTAGTGGAAACCCTCCTGCGAATTCCAGAACGGAGGCGACCATGCTCCTAGCAGACATTCGTGGTCACTCGCTGGTCGAAGCCCAAGACGACGAGGACTATCTTACTTCTGCCGTTTTCGGGCATCTGCGCTATATTCCACCAGAATATTTTTGGGAACGGCTTCTGTCTCACGCACGCGGTCTCCCTGACACACAAGACCAGAGGTCACTTGATGAGTTCATCCGTAACTCTGGCCGCCGGCTGTCGGAGTACTCGTCCCTAAAGGTCCTCTTTTGGCCCGCGCATCGACGGCGCGGCGAACCGGATTTGCTCCTCAGCTTCAACGGAATTGGTCTACGGCCAATCACAATAGTAATCGAGGTGAAGCTGTGGTCCGGCAAGAGCAGTGGCGACGAAGATCAGCTTATTCGGTATCTACAGATTCTCGATGAACTACAGGACTTCTGGGAATCAAAGTTGCCCGAAGACTCACTCGGCGCACTTGTATACTTGACGCCGCGTGAGTCAATGGAAGAGATTCTGGAAAGCCTGAAGTCATCCCGAAACCCGAATATCGACCGACGACGAGTATTCAGGCTTCAGTGGCAAGACTTCATCGACGCGTGCAGCGAGACCTTGCCGACGGGCGATTCACGTACAGACATGATATTAGGCGATGTCCAGTCATTCCTGAGAACGAGGGGGCTGGGGTATTTTACTGGCTTTCGACGAATTGCCCCTCCTCCGGCTTTCCGGGTGAGAAGGGCGTGCTTTAGCAAGCTATATGTCAAAGGACAGGTACCCGCTAACTTGCAGGTGAGGCGGGCGCCCTTTAACCGATTATTAGTTCGACAGGAGCTACCAGAGAGCTTTGCATGTAGGAGGGCGCTATGGATAAAGCCGACGCAGCGTACGGGAAATCGGTCGGCACCGCGCTAAAAATAGTGAGGCAGTTACACTGGGACACCATGAGGCTGTTGACGGATTTCGACGGGCTTATGGTGGGATGGAAGTCTGCCTTTGGCAACACCGTAACCAGTGCTATGGGCACCACCCTTTCACACGGATTCTGGATGGCAGAAGGTGTTTATCGGTATTACGTCAGTCCGACCGTGCCCACAGAGGTTCAGGGTGTCACAGTTGCGTTCGAGGATTACAGCAGAAGGATTGATGAGCCGCTCTTCCTCGCGGCCGCGATTGTCTATCACGTTGAGCCGGCCCAGGATATCCTAGCTGCGTGTCACCCTTGGGACATTTGGGAGCTATATTTTGACAAAAGCGCGAAACGGGAATTGGGCCGCGTCATAGATTACAACGATCCCTACCCGCAGCGCATTAAACGAGCCCGCGTGATCACGGTTCCCCTTTACACCATCGAAAGTGTCGAGGATGCTCACCGGCTCCTGGACGAGGTGGGGAAAGTCGCCTAATTGTCGATCAAAAATCGCCGACCCCCCCGATGAGCCGAGCAATGCGGTAGGTGTTGGGCTTCAGCTCGATGGCGAGTTGACTCTCAGAAGGCGCCAGCGCTTTTCACCGCGACCCCTCGGAAGCCGAACTGGACGACGATCCGATACGCGGGAGAATCTCTGCGATGACGGATCTTGCGTGGCATGATGTGAAGGAGGTTCTTGTCCGCGTTCCAACGGGTTAGTACTATGCCGCCCCTCCTGCACATCATCTTGACTGCCCAAAAACTGGCGATTGTGGGCGAAGGATTGGGCCTCTAACAACAGTCACGGAATCAGGTGGTTATGGCGAAGTGAGGAGGATTTTGGGCAAGCCGCGAAAGGCGATTGGTGGAGGTCCCAGGACTCCAGGGGTCGAGGGTCCGATCAATCCAATAGGTTCATCAGGTCGCAGCGGGCAAGACGGATCGATCCCTGGCAGGCAATCTTCAGCTTTCAAGGGTTCGCTCCCAGAACACTCGACCGAGCCAGACGATGGCCGGCGGGTCCTGTTTGCAGTAAGCCTGCAGCCTGCTTCCTGAAACCCCTTCAAAGCTGCTTGCTTCGCAGCATTATTTTAGGCTTGACATGCTATGCTTAATATGATAGCCTAGCAAATGATGCTGAGCCGCTCTGCCATAGGCACCAAGGGGCTAGGGACTGGGGGCTGGGGGACAAAAGCCTGCCCGCCGCCGGTGCGTCCCAGCATCACTCGCTCAATCCGTCCTGCGGCCCGAGAAAGAATTCTTTTTTTGCGGAACGAAGCGGGAATGTCGATGAAAACAAAGGTAGGTGGTATGTGGTATGTCGGGACAGAAACACAGGGGCTGGGGACTGGGGGACAAAAGCCTGCCCCCAGCCGATGCGTTCCAGCATCACTCCCTCAATCTGTCCTGCGGCTCAAGAAAGCCTACCAACCTTGAGAGAAAATTCTTTTTCTGGCGGATCGAAGCGGGAACGTCTATGAAAACAAAGGGTCGGACTTCCAGGGGGCGGGAACGAAGCAGGAATGTCTATGAAAACAAAGGTACTTAGCCCTATAATGCGGGAATGTCATTGAAAACACAGGTGCTTAGATTAGCCAAGGCAAGCGGCATAAACTTGTTGGAGTCGCGGTCGAACAGCCCCCCGCTATCCGTCCCGCCCCCGCAGCAGGCGTACCGCGTCAGGGATGGTCTCCTCACGTTCCGGAAGGGCAGAGGGTTGCGCTGGCGCTGCGCTTTCCCGCACCTTGTCAGCTTCACCTGGCGCCAGGAAGAGGTTTGACTCGACGCCGTGCTGCTTGGTGTACAACTCGTAATAGCGCCCGCCCGCAGCGTAGAGTTGCTCGTGAGTGCCTCGCTCGATAATACGTCCCCCCTCGACCACCAGGATTTGGTCAGCACGCCGGATGGTTGAGAGGCGGTGCGCAATAACGAAGGTGGTCCTGCCGCGCATCAAGTAAGAAAGTCCTTCCTGGATCATCGCCTCGGATTCGGAGTCCAGGCTCGAGGTGGCCTCATCGAGGATCAGGATTCTTGGGTCGGCCAGGATGGCGCGCGCCATGGAAACACGTTGCCGTTGGCCGCCGGAGAGCTTCACGCCCCGCTCGCCCACCACCGTCTCGTACTTCTTCTCGAATGTCTCCGCGAACTCATCTACGCGGGCGATGCGGCAAGCCGCGAGGATTTGTTCCTCTGTGGCGTCGGGGCGTGAGAACGCGACGTTTTCCCGTATGGTTCCATCGAACAGGAACGTTTCCTGCAATACCACTCCCAGGCGGCTGCGGTAGGAATCCAGGCGCACTTTGGCCAGGTCAATCCCATCCACCAGCACTCGACCGACGCTCGGTGTGTAGAAGGCCGCGATGAGCCCGATCATAGTGGACTTGCCCGACCCCGACGGTCCAACGAGGGCGGTGACTGTGCCCGGCGCGGATTTGAAGGTGAGGCCGTTCAGGACCGTCTTGCCTGCTTCATAAGCGAAGCTGACGTTCTCAAAGACCACTTCACCTTGAATGTGATCCAGGCGCAGCGACCTCGCCGAGTCCTCGTCCTCAGGGCGCTCGCGGAGGACCTCGCGCGTGCGTTCAAGTCCTGCCAGGGCCTCCGTGATCTGCGTGCCGATCATGACAATCTGGAAAACCGGGGCCACCAAAAGTCCGAGAAAGATGGTGTAGGTCACGAAGGTACCGAGCGTCATGTGTCCGGCAACAATTTGACGCGCGCCGAGGTACATAATCAGGGCGCTGACCATGCCCAGCAGCGTGGTCGCAGAAAGACTCATCAGCGAAGTAGCGGTGAGGGTTTTCAGAACATTGTCGAGGAGCCGGCGCACTCCCGCCGCAAAGACCTTCGCTTCCCGCGCCTCGGCGTGGTAGCCCTTCACCACCCGCACTCCGCCCAGCGATTCGGTCAGCCGCCCTGTAACCTCGGCGTTGATCTTCGGGCGGGCTCGGAAGATCGGACGGATCACTCCGAAAGCCTTGCGGAGAGCGAGCCCGAACCCGAGCAGAATCAGACAAGCCAGGCCGGTCATGACAACGCTGATGCGCAGCAGGATGATGGAGGCAAACGTCGCCGTCAGCAGTCCGCCCGCGAACTCCACAAGCCCGGTGCCGATCAGGTTTCGCACCCCCTCCACATCGCTCATGATGCGAGACACGAGGGCACCGGTCTTGTTGGAGTCATAGAAGGCCACCGGCAGCCGCGCGATGTGGGCTTGCACCTGGCAGCGCAGGTCAGCAATAAGCCGCTGCGCAGCCTTGGAGAGGAGTTGGGTCAGGGCGAAAGAAGAAACACCTTGCACCGCTGTGGCGCTGACTACGGCCAGCACCAGTGGAACCAGGAGTTGCAAGTGACGCTTGCCGATGATGTCATCGATCAGGAACTTCGAGGACGCGGGCAAAACAAGCCCGGCCACGCGATTCACGGCCATCACGGCGAAGCCGACGGCCAGCAGGCCCCGGCGCGGCCTGAGTAGGAACCACACATCCGGCAGGAGCGCCCACCAATGGTCGGATTTTGCAGACGCCTTATCCATGGATTCTCTCAACGTACCATCCCCGCTTGAGGGTGTCCCGCCTTTTCTCTCCTGAGAGGATGCTGAAAACCCCTTGCCGGTCTTCGTAGCGGTCTCGGCTACCCGGGGACCTCTACGCCCCTTCTTTCATGACATGAATGATACCATTTCCCATCTTGAGGCGGAGATTCTGGCGGGGAGGTCAGCGGAGAGGCTGGGCCAACTGTAAAGCCATAAGGGCAAAGGAGCCGGCGATGATCACGATTGACAGCACGGCGAGGAGGTTCCAGAGGTTTTGGCTGGCGCGAGTCTCCGCCTCGCCTTCCGGCACGAGGTATCCAAGGAGCGCCCCGGTGGCCAGGCCGCCGAAGTGAGCCGCGTTATCGACAGCAAAGAAAAGGCCAAAGATCGCAATGTAAATTACCCAGCGCCAAAGTTGTCCACGATATTCCTTGCCAAGGTGACCATGATGGAAGCTGACGCCGATCAGGACGCCGATCAACCCGAGAATCGCGCCCGAAGCCCCCACGGACATCCCGAAGGGGCTCCACCAAAGGCTCAAGAGGAATCCCGCCACTCCCGTAACCAGATAGAACACCACGAACTTGGCATTGGAAAACAGTGTCTCAATTTCCGGACCAAGGTCGAATAGGCACCAGAGGTTGAACCCGATGTGCAGCAACCCGGCGTGCAGGAAGATCGCCGTCACAAGCCTCCACCACTGCCCGACCAGGATGTAAGGACTCTTGGCGCCGAGACGCAGCAGGACCTCGCCACTGATCCCGCCCATGGCGGACATCGGGTTGAGCTGGGCCGACGCTGAGGAGGCTGTCATATACCAGGAGATGGCGTAAAGGGCGATAGTGACTGCTGCAATCGCCGAGGTGGCCGTGGAAGGAATGGGGATTACGCCCAAAATTCTGCCGGGGGCGCCTGGGGACGAACGCGCGCGGGCCGAGCGTAATTTCTCTCCGCAAAACGGGCACACAGACGCACCGCGCTCAACCAGGGCGCGACAATTCGAGCACATCCGATGCGAAGTATCGTAATTCTGCCTCGAAGTACCGAATGTGGAAAGGAGTGCTTTCTTCAGCCTTTCCAGTTGAAACCAGAGTTTAGGAGGAAGTCCCATTCATGTTGCCTGCTGATAGCGGCGGCACAAGCAATTATAGCCCAGGCACGTTCCGGGCGGTCAGGAAATTCGGTAGTTGTGCAGTTTGGTGTCTTAGCGGCGAGTGTACCTCGCCACGTGGCGGCGTAACGGTCCCGTCCGTTTCAGGAAGCCGCCTCTAGATCAAACTGCGCCACTACCCGAAATTCATTTGTCCCCTGCCTGCGTGTTGATTAGAATAGCGACAGGCGAGAATGGGAGGGGCAATGAAATTCGAAGAAGCCGGACGTGCGGTGGATCGTGAAGTGGCAAAACTGGCAGACTTTCTCGACAAGAAGCTGAAGCCTGCAACTCGCCATGAAATGGCCACGCTGCTCCACAGGGCGTCCCGCCACCTGGCCAAGTTGGCGAGGAACCTGGAGAAGGAAGAGCCTGGAACAAGTGGCCGATAGCCTGGCTTGGAAATCGAACAGTACCGATCTGCGGCGGACGGCGCGGATGATTGCGGTGGGGAGTGTGATTCTAATTTCGACCGGCTGCCTGCACCGGCATCCTCCCGTTCAGGCCACGCGCGGCACACCCCCGCCCGTGCAGGGGCCTTCGGCCAGGCCCGCTCCTATTGTCCAGAACGAAGAAGGAATCGCTTCCTGGTACGGCCATCCCTACCACGGGCGTCCAACCGCCAGCGGCGAAATCTATAACATGTACGACATGACCGCCGCTCATCGGACGCTGCCGTTTGGCACCCGGGTAAATGTTCACGACCTCGAGAACGGTCACGAGGTGACAGTGCGAATCAACGACCGTGGGCCTTTCGTCGAAGGGCGCATCATCGACCTCTCTTATGCGGCAGCTCAGGCTATGCACATGCCAGGCATCGCACAGGTGTACCTTGAGATTCTGGGACTTGGAGAGGGCGGCGCGGTCCCGGGAATCTTCGCGGTACAGGTGGGAGCCTTTAAGGACCAGAGCAACGCTGAGCGGTTGAAGGAGCGCATCGAATCTCAATTCGGGCCGGTCATCATTCAGGACTTTGACCGCGGCGACGGCCTCTTTTACCGCGTCCGCGTTGGTCGCGAGAGCACCGAAGACGCTGCGCTCTCTCTGGCACAAAGCCTCCGTAGGGCGAACCTGGCGACGGAGACGTTCGTTGTGCGGTTGAATTAGACTGTTATTGGGGTTGAAACGAGAATTCCGTTCTCGTTTTTCGCGGCGCGCGTCGTAGGGGCGACCCTTGTGGTCGCCCAGGGCAGGCATCCGTCGGCTGACGGACCTGCCCCTAAAAGGATACATGGACCAGTGCATTTTCTGTCGAATCATCGAGCGACGCGTACCAGCCAGGATTGTCTTCGAGGATGATGAAATCGTGGCTTTTGAGGACACCAGGCCGCAAGCGCCCATCCATACACTCATTGTTCCACGTAAACACCTGACTTCGTTGAAAGACGCCACCCCCGACGATGCTCCGCTCCTCGGGCGCCTGCTCATGGTGGCTGCACAACTGGCGCGTGAGCGAGGTCTCGAACCTAAGGGCTACCGCACAGTGATCAACACGGGTTCATGGGCGGGCCAGTCCGTGTTCCACCTTCACCTCCACCTTCTTGGCGGGCGGGTGTTCCGCTGGCCCCCGGGTTAAACCTGAAATCGAAGGTTGGAGCGACGCGCAGTCTCGCAACGTGACCAACCTGCAGCGAAAACTGGAAATCATCGTGGGATATTGCCTCGCGCACTGTCGGCGCAGCTTTGTAAAGGTCGTGCCTAACCTTCCCGAGGAGTGCCGTTACGTGCTGGAGGCAGCCCATTCGTAGGCGCGGCTTGCATTCCGTCATTGAGCGCGTTTCCGACTCGAGCTAATGACCTCCCACGCCAGTCGTGCCGCGCGTCAATATCTTCACAGCACGAAGTTAACGTCGACCTCAGTCACAACCTCCACCGGTATACCGTTCAAGACGGTGGGCTGATACCGCCACTTCGAAACTGCTTCCATGGCTGCTTTCGCCAGGGCCGGGTGGCCACTGAGCAGCTTCACGTCCTGGACCGTGCCATCGTTACCGATCACCACCTCAAGGCGCACCGTGCCCTGGATGCCTGCCCTTTTCGCCTCGGCGGGATAGGTCGGAGTGACTCGGTAATCCAACTTGCTCGACATTACCAAGCCACCCACGCGAATTCGCTTTGGCGTTTTTTTCACTTGAAGGGTGGTCGCGATCTGATCCTCCTTGGCGGCTTCCTCAGCATCACCCTTGATTCGCAACATCTTCGCCAAAACAAAATGCCCCTCGGGATCATCAGGAGCGATCCGGGTCGCCTCGCGTGCCTGCGCCATAGCGCCTTCGAGGTCACCCTTCTTCTCCAGCAAATCTGCCAGCTTTGCGTAGAAGAGGGCCTCGTCCGGCTCGCGGCGCGCGCCCTCCTTATAAGCCGCCATGGCGCCCTCCGCGTCTCCCACTGCCTCAAGCAAACGACCTAGTTGATTACACGCATACGCATTATCAGGGTCCAGACGCACCACCTCGCGGTACTCCGCGATGGCGCCTTGTCTGTCGTAGTAGTGTTGGAGCTCGAATCCTAAATGGAGATGGGTCACCGCAAGGTTCGGGTCCAGGCGGAGCGCTTCGCGAACCTCGGCGTCGACTGCGTGCCACCCGGGCTCGCCCTGGCTACGGGGCAGAACCGTCGCCAAGTCAACATGGAGGAGAGGATTGTTCGGCTCAATCGCCAGCGCCAAGCGAAACTCCTGCTCAGCCTCCGCCCAAGCCCGGTCGTGCTTCAGCTTTGCGGCTTGAAACAGATGCTGAAGGAGCAGGTTCTCCCGCGCGACAGCATCAGGGTTGGCGGACGCAGGAGCAGCACTCGACCCGGGCGAGCGGGCAATTCCGGCTGCGGGAACGGCGAGCGCGGGAACTTTGCGCAGGGTCTCAATCAACGTGTCTCGAGCTCCGGCAGCTTTGAGGCCGTTGAGGTAGTCCTCGGTTAGCTGAAAACCAATTCCCCGTCGTGCCACAGCCAGCTCAATGCGAGATTGGTCTGCCTCCAACAGAGCCAAAAGCTCAACCCTGCTGAAGGGCTTTTGAAGCTGCGAAGGGACCTGCGCGAATATTCCGCTGACTGAAAACAAAAAGACGATGCCGAGTATGAGCATGCGTTTCATTGGGGTTGCCTCCTCGACAGGTTGTTAGAATGGCAGTGGAAAGCATCACCGCCCTGAGATGGCGAGCAGGTTATCCTCGTCAATGGCCAGCCGCTTCGGCCTTTCTGTGGTTGTAAACTTGAATCGACCCCCCTCTTCGCTGACGGGAACGCGGCCCAAGCTAACCTTCTTGTCTTTGCCCACCTCGGCCACAACAGGCACCAGCATTTCGAAATCGCTCGATACGCCGCTCTGGGTGATAGTCCCCTGGACCAAGAATCTCTTGGGGGAAAGTTGCTTCACGCTGGATTGCAGTTTGTAGGTTGGGACACCGGTTTCGTACACCCACTCATTGAAAAACCAGTCGAGCCGGCGATTGTGTTCGAGGTCGCTGGCGCGAGTCATGTACTTTTCCGCGTGGCGCATGAAGTCTTCCGTTGAAACATCCACTCCTTGATAAGTAGCGACGAAATCGCGCAGCAGGCGGAAAAATCTCTCGTCGGAGCCTGTGGAGGGATCACTCATCAGCCCTCGTAACATGTGCAAGACCCAGCAAGCCTTCTTGTATACGATGGTGTCGTAGCCGCCCGGCGTCAGAGAATTGGAGAGGCGCTGACCCAGCCAGATGGGACCGCTGGCTTCGTTGATCATCTCGCCCTTGCCCTTGCTGAGCAGGTCGAGTTTGTAGCCTCGCAGGAGTTCGTGGAATCGGCGATCGCCATCCTTTTGCCTGGACAGGTCGAGCGCAGCCGCGTAGGTCGCGAGCCCTTCGGAAAGCCACTGGTCATGGTAGGTCTTCCAACCTAACAAGTTGCCCCACCATTGATGGGCAATCTCGTGGGCCACCATGCCGTGGCTAAGAAGGTCCTCAGCCTTTTCCGGCAAGCCCAGCTCGTAACGCTCCGACTTCCGCAAGAACGAGAGTGTGGGAAGATAGACTAGTTCCGGCCAACCTTGTCCGAAGTTGCCGGGAATCTGGGAGATGGCGAGGCGAGAGTAAGGAAATGGGCCAAACAAATTCTCGAAGTACTCAAGAGCTTGCGCGGCGCTCTCTGCCACGCTTTGTAGCAAAGCAGCGGGCGCCAAGGGAGGAACAATGTCAGGACTGATCGGGAACGACTGGGCCCGCTCTCGCGAGGGTAGGGGGAGCACCAAGCGGGGGACCAACCTCCGCGTGTGCTGCTGCTCCAGCGCCGCTTCCGCCTCGCGGGTCGCATACACTTCAATCGTCGTCTTTCCCGCGCGGCGATCGACCGAATGATAGGGTCCTAGATTGAAGCCGGCGATTCGAAACACGCCGTCCGAGCGCCACCGACTGCGAGTCCGACCGTCCGCAGTTTTTTCTTCAAGCCTTTCTCCCGTGGCGACCAGCGTGAGGCTATCGGGATAATCAAACTTGAGGTCGAATGAAGCTGGAGATCCAATCCCCAGGTTCGGATACCAGCCTCCTCTCTCTCCCACGTACAACACGTTGTTCCCCACATCGGTGATGACGTTGCCTTGGTAATTGAAGTGGATGCGGAATCTTTCCCCCACCGGGTGCGGTGCGGGCAAGACCACCTGGATCCAGCCCTTGCTCCGGTCACCTGCCTCAATATCTTCCTCTAGGGGATATTGATACGCGGCAAGACCGTGTCCCTGCTCGTCCAAGACCTCTGAGACCTTGAGCAAGCGGGAGAGATCAAATGTCAGCACACGGTCCGAGCTCGAGAGTGATTCCAACAGAAGCTCCGCGCGTCCCTTCATGCTGTTGTCAGGCTCGAGGTGGGTGTCGATATCGTAGGAAAGGGCTTTCACCGTCCCCGGCGCCTGCTTTGCGAAACGGACCGCCGATGTCTTACTTGGAAAGGCACACCAACGGTCTGCGAATAGTTCATCAGCGTTTCGGCGCGCCGCCACCACACTCACGGCTTCCGGGCATCGTTCGTCGTAAACCACGTCGAACCATTTAAGGCTTGCACCTTCCAAGCGCGCATGAAAATACGGCAATGTGCGGTCGCCCAGCAAGTCCTCAAAGATTCGGGGCGAATCCTCCAGGGCAAAGAGGCGGGGTGAAGAGTTCCACTTTAGAGGAAAGTCCGGCGGCCATTCCGGGTCATCGGGCTCCGGCCTTTCCCCCACCGCGATCAGTTCCCTGGCGGTCTGGTCGGTAAAGCGCAGAATGGCCATACTGAACTGTTCTTCGAGGATGGGGGAGTGAATGAACCGGGCCAGACTCTCTTTCTCCACCTGCGTGGGGGGTATGAACAGGATTTCGCCTTCCCCGATGTAAACCGCACCGGTGATTTCCCCCGCAGCTTTGGTGAAAAAGCCGATGTAGCCACGGTTGAAAAACATCTTCAGACGGTCATGGGTCAGTTGCGCGTGCCGTAGTACGTAGACCTGGCCCGGGTCCACCTTGACGTTGTGGAGTTGCTGGAGAACCTCTTGCGGGTCAAGCCCGCTTGCGGCCCAGCCTGGTCTTGACAACAAGACGATTGCGAGCAGAAGCCCACACCAAGTCCGGAGAAGAAAGCGTCCTGGCACGCCCAGCATTTTTCGTCCTCTTCTCTCTTACTCTAGCGCGGACGGCCGCGCAGCACAACTCGACCCAATCGCTGCGGGTGTTGTATCATTCCTGGAGCATGCTTGGACCTCGAGCTACATCGGGATGTCAACCGACCATTCTCCGGAGGAAGAGAGTGATGAGCTTATCCTTGTTCCTCCTTCCATTTCTAGCCGCGCTTATGTCTTACCCCGCGTTTGCTGACGTTATCTATTTGAAGAATGGCGGGAAGATAGTGGGACAGGTGATGCAGGAGGACTCGAAGCAGGTGGTCTACTCGATCCGGGGCGGAGAACTCTCTATCCCAAGGTCGATGGTGGATCACATCGAGAAATCAGCCGAGCCCGCTGACGGGCAACCTCCGCAGCAGAGTGAAACCCCACCGGAGAAAGCGCGGGAGGTTCCGCTGCCTTCGTCCCCTTCCGCGGAGTCCTCCTCCGGCACAGACTCACCGGTCATCAAGCACGAGGCAGTCGATGAGGCCTATCTCCTGCACCTGGACAACGAAATGACCCACAATCCCTCCCCGGAAAATGCCCGTCTGCTCAAGCAGGGCTATCAGCAGGCGGCGCTTTTCCAGGCGCGCAAAGGCGACCCCGAAGGCGCCATCCAGAAATACCAACAGGCCCTGAAGCTGCTTCCCAACGATCTGTCCCTAACGCTGGCGCTCGGCTACCTTCAGGTGACCCAGAATCATCATTTGGAAGCCCTGGACCTGCTGTTGCCTGCCGCTGACCGCTACCCCAAGTCTGCGGACGTCTGCATGCTGCTGGGGTCAGCCTATTACGGCATGGAAGATATGGACGAGGCAATCGCCCAGTGGAACAAGGCACTGGCCATACAGGACAACCCGCGCGTCCACGAAGCCATTGCTAAGGCGGAACGCGAGCGAGAAATCTCGGGCTCCTACCGCGAGCTCCGGAGCGAGCACTTTCTGCTCCGCTATGAAGGCGAGCAGGGCGAGCAACTGAGCGGCGAGGTTCTTAACAGCCTGGAGGGATCGTTTCAGAACCTCGTGCTCGACCTTGACTACAGCCCGCGCGAAGTGATTGTCGCACTCCTCTACCCCAACCAGGCGTTCATTGATATCACGCGATCACCCACCTGGGTGGGCGCAATCAACGACGGAAAAATCCGCGTGCCCGTTTCTGGCTTGACCCAGGTGAGCGCCGAGCTCGCCCGAGTGCTCAAGCACGAGTTGACACACTCCTTCGTCCGGCAGATTACCTTGGGCCGCTGTCCCACTTGGTTTAACGAAGGTTTGGCGCAACTCGAGGAGGGGGCCACCACGGCGACCATGGGATCGCAGCTTGCGCGGGCAGTTGCCACAGGACGCTTGCCCTCTTTCCCGTCGCTCGAAGGTCCCTTCCTGAACATGCCCCAGGACCAAGTGGCCCTTGCTTACGCCAAATCGCTGGCGGCCCTCGAGTACCTCCAAACTGCCTTCGATATGGGCGAGATCCGCAACCTCCTCAAAGCCATGCCTTCTCAGCCCGATTTCGGCGTTCTTCTTCAGGATGAGCTTCACCTCAGCTATCCTGCCTTCGAACAAGAGGTCGCTAACTACATCGTGAAGAAGTACGGGACGTAGGGCCGTGGTCATCAAATCGCGGGTCCGTAAACATTGCCTTGCATACCTGCGCCTTCGCCGCAACAAGATGCAGGCGACATCCAGCAACGATTGAGTTGGGTGTTGACAGTGTGTTCGTAATGCGATGCATTGTATCTCAATGAGGTGTTAACATTTATGGCGACGGCAATGGTTCACATTCGCGTGGATGAGAGGGTCAAGGAGAGGGCCGCAAAAACACTGGCCGCAATGGGCATGTCTGTGTCTGATGCGGTGCGCATTTTGCTCGTCCGCGTGGCCGCAGAAAAGGCCCTACCGTTCGACGTAAAGGTCCCTAATACAATTACTCGCAGGGCGATGAAGGCAGCGGATCGAGGCGAAGGGAAGCGCTTCAGGTCTGCCGACGCGCTGTTTAAGGATCTAGGGATTACAAAGATGAGGAAGGAGTGATGTCGAATACCGGCATTGCCAAAATCTTCGTGCACGGGCGCAGCCAAGCCGTTCGTCTGCCCATGGGGTTCCGCTTGCCCGGCAACCGTGTCCGTGTGCGTCGCGTCGAGAGCGGCATCCTGCTTGAGCCGATGGTGACGGACATCGAGAGTTGGTTCGCCGAACTGGACCGCTTCGCCGACGTTCCCTTCCTGACAGACGGTCGGCGTCAACCGTCGATGCCCGAGGCGGGAAACCTGTTGGAGTGAAGTATCCACCATTTTAGGAAATCGCGGTGCTTCTCAACTCCTCGACTCCTCGACTTAGAGCGTAGCCAGCAAGCCTGCCAGCAGCGCTGCCCGCCGGGGCAGCTCGCGGATGAGAATGTGCTCGTGGCGCGCGTGGGCGCCGTCCCCGACCGCGCCCAGACCGTCGAGCGTTGGCACGCCTAGCGCGGCCGTGAAATTACCGTCGGAGCCGCCGCCGGTTGAGGCTTCGGTTAGATCCATGCCCATGGCCCGCCCCAAAGCGCGCGCCTGGCGGAAGAGCCCGGCGGCCATCTCCCTCTCCATGGGTGGACGATTGATGCCGCCTTCGATTTCCAGCCGGGTTCCCGGATCATAGGGTTTCAGGCGGCAAATCTTTTTCTCGATATCCGCTCGGTCTTGCAGCCGCGGGATGCGCACGTCGATCCACGCCGTGGCGCGCTCAGGGACAACATTGGACCGGGTGCCGCCTTCGATTCTGCCCACGTTGACCGTCAGCCCTTGCCGCGGGCGTGCCATCGCTTCGACGAGGAACAGTTGCCGGGTCAGTTCCGAAATGGCGTTTGCGCCGGCCGCCGGGTTTACCCCCGCGTGAGCAGAGCGGCCGTGGACGGTAATCTTGAACTCGCCCACCCCCTTTCTGGCAGTCTTGAGCGCACCACCGGCCGCGGCCGGCTCCAGCACCAACACGGCGCGCGCGCCCTGCGCCTCCGCCAAAATCACCTTGCGGAAAGCCACACTGGACACTTCCTCGTCAGAGTTCAGGAAGAAGTGAATGGGGCCAGTTGGCGAAATCCTCAGCGCTTGCAGGGCTCGAATCGCCCACAGACCGATAATGATCCCGGACTTCATATCGAAGATTCCAGGCCCGAATGCCCGCCCACCGCGCACTCGGAAAGGCATCTGCGCCAGAGTCCCGAGCTCCCATACCGTATCCAGGTGACCAAGTAGCAGAATCGGCTTCTGATTGCGTTTACCTGCCCAAAACTCCGCCGAAACAGCCGAGCCCGCCACCGGATGCTCAACCAGGTGAACTTTTCCTGTGCACCGCCTGAACTCCCCCGCGAGGAAGCGTGCAAGCCGGTCTAGCCCAGGCTTTGAGTTGCTCGGCGATTCGATCTCTACGGTTTGCCGGAGGCACTGAAGCATGGGCCGTAGTTCTGATTGACAATAGTCGAGCAAAGACTTCACATCCATCGTTCCACCTCCGGCCAAGAATATTGCCGATTTTCGATTGCCGAGTGCCGATTGCTGAGGGAGAGCTGAAGGAGTCGCCACACGTCCTTTCAATCGTCAATCGGCCATCAGCAATCGGCAACGAGAGCCCAGCGTTCGGTTGCGGCCCTCGGCCCGCACTGTACTACATTTCTTGCTGACAATCCCCCGAGCTTCATCTTATTCTAAATAGGCAGGAAACCACAGTGGACACGTGGGAAGATTTGGGCGGCACAGGAAGGGATCCTAACCTTGAACAAAGTTTCGCTGGCTCTGGTAATCCATTCCCACCAGCCTGTGGGAAACTTCGGCCAAGTCATCGAAGAAGCTTACCAGAGGGCTTACGCGCCCTTCGTGCAAATCCTCCTCCAGCATCCTCGCGTCCGGCTAAGCCTGCATTACTCCGGGATATTGCTCGAATGGTTGGAAGAACGCCACCCGGAGTTTTTCGAGCAGCTTCGCGAGTTGTCCGGGCGCGGACAGGTGGAGCTTCTGGGGGGCGGCTACTATGAGCCGATACTGCCGTCCATTCCTGACGCCGATAAGATCTCGCAGGTCCGCAAGTTGGCGGATTACCTTCACCGGCATTGGGGAGCAGCACCCCGAGGCGCGTGGGTTGCGGAGCGGGTCTGGGAGCCGAGTCTGGCGCGTCCACTGGCGCAAGCCGGCGTCGAATACGTGGTGCTTGATGACACTCATTTTCTGGCCGCAGGACTGGAGCCGGCGCGCTTGCACGGGATCTACATCACAGAAGAACAGGGTGAGCCGCTCCGCCTGGTACCCAGTTTGAAGTCCCTCCGCTACACGATCCCCTTCCAGGAACCGGAAGAAACCCTGCAGATCCTCCGTAAAGGCAGGAACCACAATGGCCAGCTTTTTGCCATGGGAGACGATTGCGAGAAATTTGGTGTATGGCCGGGAACTTACGACCATGTGTACCAGAACGGCTGGCTCAAGAGATTTCTTGAAACACTTGAAGGGGCCGGCGAATGGCTGGAAACGACCACCGTTTCGGATTACATTGATTCTCATGCTCCGCTGGGACGAATCTATCTTCCCACCGCTTCTTACGCGGAGATGATGGAGTGGGCTTTACCCACCGGAACCTCCGCGGAATTGAGGGCCTGCCTGGATGAAACCGAGAAGATGCCGGACGGAGAGCGCTTGCGGCGCTTCCTCCAGGGCGGATTTTGGCGCAACTTCCTCAGCAAGTATCCGGAGTCCAACCAAATCCAAAAACTTATGTCCTCGCTGAGCCGGCGCTGGCAGGAACTGAACGGGGCTGGGCCTCAATACAAAGAGGCGGCGCACCTTTTGGCCGAGGCGCAGAGCCACGTGCTTGCTTCGCAGTGCAACGATGCATATTGGCATGGAGTCTTCGGCGGCCTTTACGCCCCCCACCTCCGCAGCGCTTTGTTTCGCAACCTGATTCGGGCCGAGGTCTTGTTAGACAAGGTCGAAGGCCTCAACGGCAATCCTTCATTTCGTGTCAAGCGGGAAGACTTTGACGTAGATGGGCAGGAAGAGGTCCTGCTCGATCATCCGACCATCGGGATGATAATTCGTCCCGCGGACGGCGGGACGGTCTCCAGCTTGCGTTTCAAACCAGCGCGCGTCGAGTTGGTGAATTCTTTGATGCGCCGCCCGGAAGCCTATCATGCCCTGGTGCGGAAGCACGTAGGATCAAAGCAACCCCCCAAAGAAGGGCCCGCTTCCATTCACGACATGGTCTTGAGCAAAGAGGCCAACCTCGAAGCCTTGTTGCGCTACGATCGCTACGCGCGACACATGTTCCGGACCTACGTTTTCTCCGCCGCGAAAGGGTGGCGTGATTTCAGTTTGCTGCGCCTGGACGAGAACGAAGTTCTCGCCTGTGGGCCCTGGAAACAGTCTGCCGGCCGCGCTCTTCCCGGCGTCGTCCGGCTTGAGAACTCGGCGCCCATCCAGCTCGGCGATTGCGTGATGCAAATTGAGGCGCGGAAAACCTTGACCACCAAAGTGCAGGGCGACACGTGTTGGATCGAATGCAAATCCTCACTTTCTACAGACCAGCCCTGCCAGGCCAAAACGGCGCTGGGTACGGAACTGGTCATCAACCTTCTGGCGCCGGCTGCCCCCGACCGTTACTTCCTGGGGAACGGAGTGCGGCGGCCACTCGATTTTCGCGGTGAGATTGATGCCTCCAACTTGACACTCGTGGATGAATGGCAACGCGTGAAAATCTCCTTGGACGCCCAGCCAAGACCTCGCTGGTGGATTGTCCCCATTGAAACCATTTCCCAATCGGAACTGGGTTTCGAGCGGGTTTACCAAGGGTCTGCCATTCTCGCCGTATGGAAGGTCGACCCAGCTTCGTGGCGAGACGTCACGGGCATACTGCGAGCGGAGATCGCTCCTTGGGCCGGACCGGCTCTGGACAACGACAATGGGGCATGAAGGCTTGAAATTCCTGTGCGAGCCTGATAAATTGCATCGCCTGGGAGGCTGATAATGGCCATCGCGAAAGAGCTGCTGGATATCCTGGTCTGCCCGTTGTGCAAGTTCCCGGTTAAACTCACACCTGACGGTCAAGGGCTCAAGTGCGGTCAATGCCGGCGCGTCTACCCCATTAAGGAAGACATCCCGGTAATGCTCATTGATGAAGCCAAGATCGAAGCGGAGTGAAACCCGCGAGGCGCCCTCCAGGGTTCAAAAGTTATGACGCCGGCTTCCCTCCTCGCCGACCTTCCCGCCCATTCCCGAATTCTGCTCATCCGGCTCCGCTCGATTGGCGACATCGTTCTTCTAACGCCTGCCCTACATCTGCTTAAAACTTGGCGGCCCGACCTATTTCCTTCCGTGCTTGTCGAGCCCCGCTTTCGGGAACTTCTAGAGGGAAATCCGGACGTAGACGAGATTCTCTCCTCTGGGGAAGGTCCCATCAAAGCCGCCTCACACCTGACCGCCGTGCTGAGGCTCCGCCGGAAAGAGTTTGCGGTCTGCATTAACCTCCACGGCGGCCCCACCAGCAGGTTCCTGACCAGGATGTGCGGAGCCCGCACTAAGGTCGGCTTTGAGCACTTCCGCGCGCCGGAGCACTATCATATCTTGGTTCCCGACGCCCGCCTCATCCTGAACCAGCCCACCCTCCACACCGCCGAACATCAAGCGTGTGCGCTCTTTTACCTCGGCTTGCCCCGCCAGGAAATCCCGCGCGCCCGGATCTTCGTGAGCGCCGAGCACGAGGCATGGTGGAAGCACACGCGCGCCAGCCTCGGCCTCGCACCTGACGATGAATACGTCATGATGCACCCTACAGCGCTTTATGCGACCAAGCAATGGGCGCCGGAGAAGTTTGCGCAACTCGGCGCCTGGCTGGAGCGGGAAACGGGCCTCAAGCCGGTTTTTTCTTGTGGTCCTGGTGAAGCTGCCATCCTCGACGCTATCCAGAATGCTTCCGGTTCTCCCATCCGGCGGCTGGAAAGTAGGCGCCTGGGTCAATTCGCCGCAGCCTTGACCGATGCACGTCTATTTGTTGGGAATGACAGCGGACCCGCGCATATGGCTGCGGCCCTTGCGCGGCCGCTCGTGGTTATCTTCGGTTCCTCAAGTTCGACCATTTGGGGACCGTGGCCACGACAGAGCTCTAACCCTCCGGCGCAGGTGGTTCAGAACTATTATGAATGTAACCCTTGCCCCGGCGACCGGTGCTACCGCTTTGAACGCCCGGAGTGTATCCTTTCAGTGAGTCTTGAGCAGGTCAAGTCAGCCGTGGAAACCGTGCTGGCACAATTCAGCTTGTGATTTGTCATCAGGCAAACGCCGCCGGCAGATTCGAGATCCTATGACCAAACAACAAGTCCGCCTTTCTCGCATTGTTCGAGGATTCCAGGGACGAAGGGTCGCCGTTCTGGGCGACTACATACTGGATGAATTTTTGCGCGGGGAAGTCATCCGCATCTCTCCGGAAGCGCCGGTGCCGGTGGTTCTCATTCAGAATCCCAATCCAGGCACAGACTATCCGGGGGGCGCAGGGAACGTGGCAGCGAATATCGCCTCATTAGGCGGCAGGCCGATACCCTATGGGGCGGTCGGCAACGATCAAAGTGGCAAGCGGCTGCGGGCGTTGCTTGAGAGTCGCCACATACCCACCGGCACACTGGTTTCCGAACGCCGGCGGACGACACCTCACAAAGTCCGCATCGCTGCCCATGCGCATCAACTCCTCCGCCTGGACTTCGAGAGGCCGGAGGCCATAGCGAGCAGGACTGCCGAAAAGCTCGCCCGGAATTTCGCGCTTCAGGCGCGAAAGCTGGATGCGCTGATTATTTCTGATTATTGCAAAGGAACGGTAACAGCCGAACTCTGCAACCAGGTGAAAGTACTGGCCCGCCAGCGCCGCATACCGGTGTTTGTGGACCCCAAGCCCGAGCACCCGGAGATTTGTCGCCATGCCACGGTGGTTGCTCCAAATCTGCACGAGGCGGAATTGATGGCTCACGCGCCGCTACGCAATCGGCATGACCTCGAAACCGGCGGGCAACGGTTGCGCGCGGAACTCGACTGCTCCTCTCTCCTAATTACCCGAGGCAGCGAAGGAATGATGCTCTTTGAGCCAAATAAGGCTGGGCAGGAAATCAAGAGCTTGCCTCGGCCGGTTTACGATGTAACGGGTGCGGGTGATACCGTCCTCGCCACCTTGGCGCTGGCCTTCATTTCCGGAGCCTCCGTGAGAGAGGCCGCAGAACTGGCCAACCTTGCCGCCAGCCGCGTCGTTCTCAAATTCGGCACGGCTCAGATCACCCAAGAAGATTTACTCGCGGCGGTGGCGACAGAATTATGAATAGTGAATGGTGAATAGTGAATTGTAAATTCTGAATTGAGGAAGTGTAGCAGCCCGAGGCGCTGGGAACGGCGCTCAAAGCAAACTCCGGATCCGCAATTCACCATTTACTATTTACTATTCACTATTCGCCATTCACTATTCAGAAGGCTGAATAGGACAAGCCTTTGGTCTTGCGGTCCACCACAAGGTCGAGGGGCGGGTCCATCTTGTTGACCCTTACGGTGACGATGACAAGCGGTGACCCCTTGGACTTTGTGCCCAGAATCTGAAATTCGCGAAGCTTACCGTAGTCGCCCTGTATTCCCCAATCGTGAAGAAAATCCTGGTAAGAATAGGAGGGGCTCGGCTGCCAAAGCCGGTAGGCCTCCTGGAAGTTTCCTTGTTCGAGAGTTGTCAGGAAGCGTGCCACCGCGCGCTCCTCGGGATAATTTCGGAAGGCGAAGTAAAGGCCTTCGGCAAGTAGAAGAATCAAGACACCAAGCCCTATGTATCTCCAGATATGGATGGGAGGTTTGGGAGGTGATGCGTCTAACAGCGTCATGGGTTTTGCCCTCTCCGATGATTTGCTCGGGTCAGTTTACCAGGATGCTGGAAAAAGGTATATGGTGAGGTCAAAGGGTGCGTTGGAAAAGCCAGGTGGCCAGGAGCATGGAAAGGACGGCGAATATGGCGAGATAGGTCAGGTCGCCCGCGATCGCGACCAGCGGGGTATTCTTGAGCAACAGGCACTTGAATGCGTGCACGGCATAGGTGAAGGGATCGACATTGGCAATGACTTTCATCCACTTGGGGAAGCCATTGATCGGGTAGACAGCGCCGCTGGGGAAGAAGAGCAGGGTGTTGAGTACCCCGAAAGTCGCCCGAGGCACCAACGGATCGCTCACCCTCACCATGAAAAGGAACATCATGCTGATCAGGGCGACGGCCGTAACCACGATGAGAAAGAGGAGCTTCATCATGCGGACAGGCTCCAGGGGGTGCGGGATCCCCGCGATAATCGATCCCAGCGTCGTCAGGATCAATCCCGCCAAGGAGGCCTTGATGGCGCCGGACATGTTGAAGCCCAAGATCAATTCAAATTTGCTGATCGGTGTCAGAAGATAGCCCTCGTGAAGCCCCCGTGCCTTGTCATCAATGTAGATGATGCCGCCGCCGATCATCACCGAAATATAAATCGCAATAACGATCGAACCGGAAAGCAGGTATTGGATGTAGGGAACGTAAGGGTAAAGCTCCACCACGGAAAGTGTGATTCCACTGGGGAGGCGTGGGTTGAAGCCGCGCTGATTGAAGGCGCCGACTAAATCGGAGAATGTTCCTTCCAGGGCCCCCACCGCGAAATTGTCCGTGTTGTCTTCAATGAGCGCCACCTGCGGCGCGTCCTGGGCCAGAAAACGCCGGGAGAATTGAGGTGGAATATTGAGGACCGCGTTGATTTTCCCCTCCCGCAAGTCTGCGTTGGCCTTCGTGAGGTCCGTATAGTCGACGGTCGTGAAGGTTCGCGCATTGGCGGCGATGGCGCCAAACATCTCACGCAACTTCACCGTGGGGATGCCGCGATCCTGATCGACGATTCCCACCTTCAATTCTTTGATCTTTCCGCCGAAGGCGTAACCCAGCACCACCAACTGCACCAGCGGAAAGAACATGGAAACGACAATCAGCGTAGGACTTCGCATGAACCTGCGCAGGTCGCGTTCGACGATGGCCAGAATACGGTTCATAAGATTCCGTCCTTAGCGCGTAAAGCCCGTGGCACGCATGAGGCCGGGATCGAGGCCGGGCGCCTCCTGCAAGGCATCGCGTAATTGCCTGCCGGTGTAATGCATGAAGACGTCATCCAGGGTCGTGCTCTGCACTGAAAGCGATGTAATCTCCACATTCGCCAGGCGCGTTGCTTCCATCAACGCCACGGTAGTCCGGGGCCCGTTGTTCGACCCGATGCGGTAAACATGATCTTCCGCCTTCACGCTCTGCACGTCCGAAAGATTCTTGAGGGTCTCAGGCCATCCCTCGGGAACTCTTGCAAAGCTGATTTCCAGAATGTTGTTTCCCGGGATCGAGGCTTTGAGCTTCAGCGGTGAGTCAAGGGCCACAAGCTTCCCGTGATCGATAATCGCGATGCGGTCGCAAAGCTTGTCGGCCTCATCCATGTAATGCGTGGTGAGCAGGATGGTGAGGTCGCGGCCCTTCTTGAGCTTCATCAGCATTTCCCAAACGCCGATACGCGAAGCGGGGTCGAGGCCTGTGGTCGGCTCATCGAGAAAGAAAATGTTGGGCTCATGAACAAGCCCCCGCGCGATTTCAAGCCGCCGCCGCATGCCGCCGGAGAACTGCTTGACCGGTTTATCGGCCCATTGCTCTAAGTCCACGGCTTCGAGCAGTTCCCTGACGACGCGCCGGCGCCGCTCGCGCGGAACTCCGTAAAGCTTGGCAAAGATGTTCATGTTCTCGTTCGCGGAAAGGTCCAGGTCGGAAGTCATGGCTTGCGGGATCACTCCAATCGACCGGCGCACTTCACCCGCCGAGCGCACTACGTCAAACCCATTGATCCGCGCGCTGCCGGAAGTGGGAGGAATCAGCGTGGTGAGCATGCGAATCAGAGTTGATTTGCCCGCGCCGTTGGGACCAAGCAAACCGAAGATTTCCCCCCGGTCCACGTCAAAGCTCAAGGCGTCCACGGCGCAAAACGCGCCAAAACACTTCCTGATTTCCACAACTTCAACCGCTGGCACGAGCCTGTTCTCCTTCTTGTTCTTCCGCTTCCTTATTCCCGGACTTTCCGGCATTAAACAGTTGTCAGTAGTCAGTCGTCAGTTATCAGTAGTCAGTTGTCAGTGGTCAGTCGTCAGTTGAAAAAACGGCATTCGAGCAATTTTGAATCTTGAATTTGGAATTTTGAATTTCAAATTTCGAATCGCCCCCCGCCCTTTCCTCCACTACCTACCGCCTTCCGCCGACTGCCTACTTTCACTTGGGCGCCGGCAGTGGCACATTCACGTAGGCCGTCAATCCCGGCCAGAGGCTGCGGTCGCTGTTATCTACCCGCAGGCGGAATTCAAAGGTCTTAATGTCGCGCTTCGTCCGGCTGACGTCACGTTGTGTGGCATAGTCAGCGTCCACGCCCCGATAGAAAACTGTGCCCTCGCGCTCGGCCCCCGAAGGCAAGCGCACCCTCATCTTCTCGCCCAAGCGGACGCGGTCAATATAAGTCTCTTCAACATCGACCCGCACCCAGAGATCGTCCGGATTGATGATTTCCAGGATGGGCTGGGCGATGTTCACCACCTCGCCCTGGCGAGCCGGCAGGCTGGCGACGAAGCCCGGGATGGGAGCGCGGATTTCCGTGTAATTGAGCCGGGCCTGGGCTTTCGACTTCTGCGACCCCGCCGCCGCCAACTGCCGCTGCATCGACAGGAGCTCGTCTCGCCGCACCGTGATCTGGTCTTCGTTGGAACGGGCCAGGGCCACTGCGGCGCGCTGCACATCCACTTGCTTGCGGAGAGATTCCACATGGGCCTTCTGCGCGTCATACGTGGCTCGCGCCTGATCGAGGGATTGAGCTGAAACGATGCTCTGCTTGAACAGTCCCTCGGTTCGTTCCAGGTTGACCCGGTCCAGTTCAAGGTCAGCCTCTGCCTCGGCTTGCTGCGCCTGGGTCGATGCCAGCGCTGCCTCTGCCTGCCGAATCTGATCCCGGGTCTGCTTTTCCTGATATTGAAGCGCTGCCTCTGCCTGTTGAACCTGAGCCGCCGTGCCTTGCTCCGTGTGCGCATAGAAGGCCTTGTCGGCGCGCAATTCTTCCGGTTCAATGACCGCCACAAGCTGCCCGGCCTGTACCGTGTCGCCCTCCTTAACAAGCAGTTGTGCCAGTTGGCCCTGAATCTGCGCGCTTACGATGACGTCGTTGGTGGTGACGATACCCGTAATGACCATGCTGTGCGGCTTGGTCGTGGCCGTATAGTAGGCCACGCTGGCGGCAAGCACCAGCAGAACGAGCGCCGGAATTAGTATTTTGCGCTTCATTGCACCTCGCTCTCCGGATTCTTGAACAGCGCGTAGCGGACGAACTTCAGCACTTCTTCCTTTCGCCGTGCCAGATTGGCTTTGGCATATGCGTCCATGCCGCTGACCGCCCGCAGCACGGGCGCTGAACTGAAATAAAACACGATCAGAGAGACCAGCGAAATGGCAGCGTGAGTGCTGTCCATCCGCCGGAGCTCGCCAGTCCGCATTCCCCGCTCAATGACCTTGAGAAGCGCCTTCGACCGCGGCAGGAAGTACTCTCGCGCCAGCCGCGCGAGGGATTTTTGATCCGCCATCAGCATCCGTTGGAACAAGGGCCCGTGGTGGCGGTGGGCTCCAATGAAATCGAAATGGAGATTGATATAGCGTAGCAGGAGCGAGCGGGCGGAACCCTTTGAAGAAAGGAGTTCCATAGCCCGACGGTTAAAGTCCGCCAGATAGCCTTCCAGGACTGCCCGGTATAGCCCGTCTTTGCTTCGAAAGTAGTAGTAAAGCAGCGCCTTGTTGACGCCTGCGGCGGCGGCAATGGCGTCCGTGCGAGCCCCTTCCAACCCTTCATCCCCAAAGATACGCTCCGCGGCTTCCAATATGGCTTCACGGGTCACCGCGCTGTTGTGATGGCGCGGGTCGCGGGATTCAGGCTTGTGCGAAGTCCAGCTTTGCATTTAACTAACCAGATAGTTAAATTACAATATGGCTCTGCAGTTGTCAAGTGGGGCCACTTTTGGGTAGTGGGTCAGTTCGAGCAATCACTCCAGCTAAACGCTGCGGCGCTTTACGGGATCTGTCCTGGCCGGAGGCCATTTTCCGGGAGGCCGACTTATCGTTCCTAATGGGATGAAGTGTTCTCTGTTCGTAGGGGGAACCGGGGGACAGAACCGGGGGAAACCGGGGACAGACGGAACGTTTTCTGGTATTCTGTCGGGCGTGGCTAGATTGCCTCAGGTGGTCGTCGCGGATGTAACGCAGCGGGGAAATGGGCGTCAATTCATTCTCGATTCCGACGCCGAACGGATGGGCCGCGATCGCGCCACTTGCTTTCTGTGGAGAAACCAGGAAATGTTCCGTCTGTCCCCGGTTTTTCCAAGGGTACGTGAAATATCCTGAACAACATGATATCGTTATGCGCTATGCTTATACTCATTTGATCTGAAGTTGGGGCGGACCGGCTTAGCCCCGCTCAAGGCAAGGCAGTGATGAACAGCGTGAGCCATGCAGTGAGAATGACGGATTTAGTCTCCGATCAATTTGCCGCGATTTCCCGACTCTTCTCGTCGTGTGTCATTCGGGAGATGGCCCGAAAAGGAAAGTCGCCGCTTTTCGCTAGGCTGGCGCGCCAGTCCCTTTTGCTTCCCTCCATCCCTGCTTCTGAGCGCGTCTTCAGCCTTTTCGAAGCGGCATTCGCGCTTCTGAAGCGCTCGGGCTATAGAGACGAGTACATCTATAAAGCGGCTCTGACGCACAAGATTCTTCTTGGCAAACATTCCCTCCACTCGGCGTCGATGCTAAATGAGTTTCGAGTCGGTGAATGCAAGGCTGATATTGCGATTTTAGACGGCACGGCCACTGTCTATGAGGTAAAATCCGAACGAGATTCTTTGAACAGACTTGAGCGGCAAGTGGCCGCCTATTCCAAAGTGTTCGCGCGAGTGTATGTCATCGCTGCAGACAACCACGTTGATGCAGTGATCGGCTTAGTACCGAAGGACGTGGGAATCTTGTGCCTGAATGGTCGTCACCACATTTCCACATTGCGAGATGCACCTGATCGCCCGGAGCGTACCTCCCCTGCCGCTATCTTCGACTGCATACGAACAGAGGAAGCGCGTATGATACTTCTGTCGCGGGGTGTGTCTGTCCCAGTCGTGCCGAATACAGCGCTGAATTCTGTCCTTCGGCGATTGTTCATCAAGCTCAAGGCACGCGATGCCCACGAGGGTATGGTGCGAGTGCTCAAAAAAACCCGCAACCTATTGCGACTTTCAGACCTAGTCGCTCAGTTGCCGCCTTCACTCCACACAGCAGCGCTATCCGTCCCGCTTCGTAAGCTAGATCACACGCGTCTTGTCGCTGCCGTGAATACTTGTTTGGAAGATGCGATCGCTTGGGCGTAAATTCATGTACCATCCCTACTTTCGCGGCAAGCAATATGAGCTCATAACGATAAGAGAGATGGCCCCGGTGCTCAAGTCCGCCGGCTTTCGCCCAGTTATCGAACCGGTGAAAGAGGGTTTGAGTGGACTGGAAAAGGCACTCCGCGCTGTCGTCGACGCGGATGGACGCGCAGTCGTAATTGTGAATCCACATCACGGGGAATTGTCTGGCGCAGGGGAGCCGCTTACTAAGCTTTTAAAGGAAAGCTTTTTGGGCTTGCCTCGTATTTCCGCCGGAATTCTTCTCGATCAAGGTATGACAACGGATCAAGTCCTGAAATGTTACGAAGCACATTCCGCCCATACCCCTGTACTTATCCACGCGGGCTTCACTGAAGCAAAAGCCCTATCCGAAAAGTTGGGCAAGCCGACGCAGGACCAGTGCCATATGTTTTTTGATCGGTACTGCGGCAAACTATATCAGAAACACTTCAGGGGTGCCCACCGAGTATTGCTCAAGGATGGATTTCAGCGAATGCGGAATAAAGATTATAAGTTCATGGAACCGTTTTCGGACCTTCATGCCACCTTTAGGGACGAAGGAATGGACGGATTCGGCGACTTCTTGATAGTAGGTGATGACTACAGCGAGAGCGGTGGTCCTGCATATGCGGTCGCGATTCATCTAACATTTATTGACCCTGACCAGGACGACTCGATGCTGATATACCATTTCAAATCCGAGCGGCAGGACACCCCTACGGACCCTGCGGGCAAGTTCGCGGAGGCCCTTGAAAAAATGATGGCAACTCTGAACGATCGTCGGTCAAAGGTGCTTGAAACGAGTGCGGTCAAGGAGTTTCGATTGCTTCACAAACAAGGACACTTCCCTGGACTGGGCTATGTAAAGAAGCTGTCGATGAATCACCACATCGAGACCCTGGCCCATTACTTTCAAACAGCCGCATGAGTTGCTATGAATTGCTGCGCGGAATGCTTTGGCGACAGAGGTCTTCGTAAGACGATTATTCCCTTGCGTTCGACCGAGGTCGGAGAATGTTCATATTGCGCCACGGGTAATGTTCCCATCTTAGCCCCCGCAAAGCTTTCCGAATTTTTCGAGCTTCTGGTAAGCGCGTACCGACAAGATGCGGGAGGTAAGCTTCTCGTTCAATGGTTCCGCGAAGATTGGGGCATGTTCGAGCACCAGCGAATGGATGATTACCGCGCAAAGGATTTACTCAGTGAAATCCTAGACGACGGTGAGATCGTTCGACAAACATTTTCACCCGCCAACGACCGTGAAGCCGACAGGCTTAATGAGTGGGAGAAGTTGCGGGACGAGCTGATGTACCACAACCGCTTCTTTCCCGAAGTGAATATCGACCTGGAGCGGCTTGAAGTTCTCCTAGTCCACCTCACCTTGGATGCCGACGAAGTTCCCGGTTTGTGGTACCGGGCGCGAATTCAGTCTGGCGAGACGCCATTTCCTGTCACCGAGATGGGCGCTCCGCCGAACAGAATTGCTTCGCACGGCCGGGCCAACCCCGCCGGTATTCCTTATCTTTACCTTGGATCGACGCAAGCCACTGCTATTTCCGAAATTAGGCCCCACACTGGAGAAATCGTGTGCGTCGCTGATTTCAGAACGCCTCATGATTTGAAGCTGGTGGATCTCCGGAGTCCGAAGAAAATGGTCTCTCCCTTCCTCTTGGAGGATGCAGCAGATATTAGCAGAATGCGAAGCGACCTTCCCTTCCTCGAACGGCTTGGCGACGAGTTGACGAGGCCGGTTGTGCCCCAGTCTGCCGCAGTCGATTACACTCCGAGCCAGTACCTTTGTGAATTCATTAAGAAATGCGGATACAACGGCGTCGTCTATCGCAGTTCCGTAAGCGATGGAATGAACTTAGCCCTGTTTGACCCAGCACTGGCGGTTTCCGGAACTGTAACTCAATATCGAATTGCTCGGGTATCTGTTGATTTCACGGCTACTGGCGTCCAGCACGAGGGATGAAACCTGACTGTGCGCGGGTGCCATGCACGTAAAGCGTCGCGTTGCGACTTGTGTTGCCCAAAGAGGCTGCCCCGCGCTTGAGGTCATGTTGGAAAAGGCCGCGGAACCTAGAACGATGGAGTAGGAACGAAAAAAGCCGTTTCCGGCTACTTCGCCTCACGACCCACTACCCAGTTTCTCTTTCTTCCGAGCGCCACACTGCGGCCCTGAGGCTGGGCCCCCCCCTTCTCATCGCTTCCGCTCCAGGCTGGCTGAGTATTGAAAAGAGGTATTGGCATGTCATTCGGAACGAAGAACTCAGAAGTAAGCGTAGCGCAGATTCCCCCGGAGCTTGCTCCTCCGTGCCGGGGGCCTGCGGCTCTTCAACAGGAGAAGGCAGCCGGGAGTAGGCAGATCGGAGGAGGAAAAAGGCAATTCAAAGTTCGGAATTCACAGCCGCTCCAACCTCGTGTGCCTGAGAACTGGGTCGCTGTGGGCTTCGAGGCCTCCGCAAGGAACCCCTCACCCGGCCCGCTCCGGCTGGTGAAAGCGCCGGCAGCGGGCCACCCTCTCCCCAAGGGAGAGGGCGGTTTTCCTAACCCCAACGCGCACCAGAAATGGCAGCCATCTCGCAGGGGAGAGCGCCAGCGCCGCAAACACATCCGATAACGGCCCTCTCCCTTGGGGAGAGGGTGGCGAGTGTAGCGAGCCGGGTGAGGGGTCTTTTCCATTCCAGCGAGGGTAAGACTCCCATCCAACCTACGAATCCGGGTTCAATGACTCAGTGTTACTTAAACTCCGCCTGTTTGGTTGCGGTGACCAGCCCCGTCGTCATCCCCAGCGCTCCGTACCAGAAGCGCCAGCCGAGGCGCTCCTCGATAACGTTTTCCATGCCCAGCTCGCGAAGCCGTTTGGCATAGGCCTTAGTGCAAATCATGTCGGCGATTAACAGGCGTCCGCCCGGCTTGAGAACTCGCACGGCTTCATCGACGGCTTGGCCTCTACCCTGATGACCTTCGACGTTGTGAATGGCCACGTTGCTGACGACGAGATCGAATGTGGAATCAGGGAATGGCGCCGCCCTCATATCGGCGGTCACCAGTTCACAGCGATTCCGCACGCATTCCGCGTCGAGGTTTCGCCAAGTCGCATCCGGGCTGTTGCCAGACTGGTCCCCAGACCTCCAAAGGTCCAACCCGAGGGCTCGGCCATGCGGGAGCATCTTGGCAAGCATGCTTAAGATGGCCCCTCGACCGCACCCCAAGTCGAGAGCGTGCTCGTCGCCCCGCAGTGGAAGCCCGTCCAACAGCTCGGCCCAGACCGCGAACTTTCCACGACGAGTCGAGTACAGATTGCTCGGGATCGTCTGAAGCAGCACTAGCCCAATGAGCAGTTCGAAAATCACCAACACGATGTGGCCCGATCGAGCGTGGATGAGAGCCAAGCACGCAAGAACGAGGCCGGTAGCGCCCGTGGCCACGAGTCCCGCCACCGCTGTACGACCACCGTCGATACCGTAGTCGCCACGGTGCTCTCTAAGTCCAGGTCGAATACTCGAACTCATTCTCTAGTCCCCTTCTTCCGACCGACCACGGACAACGGACCACGGACAACTGACAACGGACAGCCCACGCCTTATCGCTGCGGCGTGTAGTCATACCGCGTGCGTGTCTTCTCGCGCCGGCGTTCCAGGGCCAGTTCAATCAGGCGATCGAGCAGCTTGGAATAGGGGACGCCACTGGCCTCCCAGAGCTTGGGATACATGCTGATGGAAGTGAAGCCGGGAATGGTGTTGATTTCTAACACGAAGATTCTTCCGGTTTTCCGGTCCAGCAGGAAGTCCACACGGCCCATGCCTGCGCAGTCGATGGCTTTGAATGCCCGGACCGCCAGCTCCTGGACGCGTTTTCGCTGGCGGGCGCTCAGCCGGGCGGGAATCACCAGCTCCGAGCCTTCCTTGATATACTTCGCCTCGTAGTCGTAGAACTCGTTGACGGGGACAATCTCCCCGGGCACGGAGGCTTCCGGGTTATCGTTTCCCAATACCGCGCACTCGATCTCGCGCGCGTCGATGGCCTTCTCCACAAGGATCTTGCGGTCGTATTGCGCGGCCAGGTCCATAGCGGCTTCGAGCTCTCCCGGCTTGTGTACCTTGGTGATCCCCACGGATGACCCCAGGTTGGCAGGCTTAACGAACAGCGGGTAGCGCAGCCGTTTCTCGATCTTCTTCCGAACGCCCGCGGGGGCATGCTCCCAATCCCCCCGAAGCACCAATTCCCAGGGAACCACGGGCAATCCGGCATCACGGAACAGCCGCCTCATGACGTCTTTATCCATGCCCGCAGAGGAAGCCAGGACTCCCGCACCAACGTAAGCAACGTCGGCGAGCTCGAGTAGTCCCTGGATAGTTCCATCCTCCCCAAAGGTGCCGTGCAGTACGGGGAATATCACGTCCACTTCCGGGCGAGCATTCGGAGCAGGGGATGACTTGGCCAGGGGAAGAAGTTTCGGGCCGGTAGGGTCCACCGAAGGCGTGACGGCCCTGCCTTCCTCGAGCACCGTCTGTAAGGGCGCGGTTCGCTGCGCCGCATCCTCCCCCGCTGCCTCGGGCAAGAGTGCGAACGCCCCGGACCCCACCCGCCAGCGGCCTTCGCGCGTGATGCCGACCGGCACCACTTCATACTTCGCCGGGTCGAGCGCCTTCATCACCGAAGCGGCGGAAGTCAGTGAGACTTCGTGCTCACCCGAGCGGCCACCAAAAAGAACTCCCAAGCGGATTTTCTTTGTCACGGAATCTTCTTTCCCAGCGCCGAGCTGACCAGGCCGACGCCCAGTATCGCCGTCTTATTCATGACATCAATGCGAATCTTCACAGGCCTGCCCCCGGAACCCATTGCGCAACAAAAACCTGCCAGCCCATATCATAACTGATGATCCGAAAATTCGCCGCCCGGAACGGCTGGGATCTCGCAGCGCAGGGCCCGCTCAATATGACAAGTTCCTCTCATGATGACATGTTTTCTCTTGACAAGCGGTGGCAAATATGATAGCCTAGCAGTATGAGAAACTGTTTCGGCGCACCACGCTCCGCTCTCTTGACCCATAAAGCAGGAGCCAATGCCAGTACAGGGCGTGCCAGCATCGCCCGCTCTATTTGTCACTCGACTCGAAAAAGCGTGCGAGCCTGAAAAAAGAATTCTTTTTTGAACGAACGATCCGGGAATGTCATTGAAAACAAAGGACCCCTGTGGAAAACTCTGGAGCGAAGCTGGTATGTATATGAAAACAAAGGAGATAATAGCAGAATGCGGGAATCTTATTGAAAAGAAAGGTAGTTAGTAGGTTTGCGCCCACCCTCGAACAGTCGGCGCGACGGATCCTTTCCGAAGATTCGTGTCCCCTTGCGCAGCCGGAACCGTGAGGCCGCGTCTAGCGAATGGCCCCCTAAATACCGCATTAAAGAGCGGCTAACGAAGGATACGAATCTGAGCCGGGTCCGCCTCGTAGCCTTCGTCCTGTACGGTCTTCTGGACAACCGAGCGAAGGCTCTGTTCGTCGGCATCCTTCGGCGCCTGGCAATGGCGGCGGATCGCCTCCTCGCCAGTCTCAATCCGAACCAGCCACTTCGACTTGGCAGCATCCCACGAGACTTCCACACGATCTGCACGCATGGCGTCCTCCCTTTGCAATCTACACAGCATTGTAGTCCTATGCAACCTCGTGCCGGCGTCATTTCGCGAGGGTCACGGCCGCAATTCCGAATCCGCCCAGCTTGAAGTTTGAACCCGCAATCGAGCTTGAGGCTGGCGGGTTCGAGCCTGTCGTCAGGTCCATCATTTCGATCTTCGCACCTCCGGCCTCGGGCAGGCTGATCTCGAATTCTCGATCTCGCTTGTTTATCAGCAAGAGCTTGCGTTCTCCGCTGGGACTCACAAACGCCTGCGTCATCACGTACCCCGAGTCGCTGGAAGTCTCCACAATCTTGTCGCCGGGCCGGAAGTGGTCGAGGATCAACTTGAGGACCCAGTATCGCGGGTTGGGTTGTGCTGTGTCCCAATCGAGCATGGAGATGCTCGGCCACAATCCGGGACCACAGGGTATGCCCGACTCGCCGGCCGCATCGATGCCGAGCCGCGCCAGTCCCGCGAAAACATAAGCGTAGGTCGCTGCCGAGAGACTCCAATAGGAGGGCCGGATGGGTTTGAAGACGTAATCGGGGCTCGTCTGCGACCAGTCGTCAGGAAGCATCGTTCCGATCTCATTCACCATGGTGCCCGTCTTCGGTGATAGCATCTTTCGGATGGTTTCAATGTAACCGACGATCTCCAGGAACTTGTCAGCTTGGTTGAAATAGGTGAACTGTTGAGCTTCCGGGGGTTCGTCCGCGTTGGGCACGGCGTAGAAGTGATAAGAGATCATGTCAAGTGGAATCCCGGGCTTGTGATGCTTGGGATTGAGAAAGTAGGTAAGGTACTCCGGATGTCCGACGAGATAGGAGTGTGAGATGCCAACAAACTTTGTCTGCGGTGAGACTTTATGAATCGCCTCCGCCACGGCGTCATAGAGCTTCGTGTAGGTTTCTGCGCTAAACCCGTGTTCGAGGTCCGGTTCATTGAACACTTCCCAATAGTCCACCCTGTAGTGATGCCCCGATTCATGCCAATTCCCGAGCTCATCCGTAAAGCCGCCTTTTACATGCCAGGCGACGACGCGCGCAAAGTAATCGGCAACCTCGCGATAAGTGGGATCGCGGAGCTCCGTACCCTGCCCGTAATGCCATGCCTCTTTCCTCGGATCCGCCGGGTAGCGGACCGGTTCGGTTGTCTTGAACATCCATGCCGGGATGGTGGTGAAGTTCAGCACCACGGGATGCCCCTCGAGCGCTTTCATGACATCCACGGTCACAGGATCGATGAGGGAGAAATCCCATGACGTTGTGGTGGCAGTGGGGGCTTCCAGTTCTGCGACGCCGAGGTGGGGATAGATGTACCCGGCTCCTGCGTACCGTACATCGTCAGCACCGAGGTCCTTGACTCTCTGGAGTATTTGATCGTGAAGCGGGGCGCCGCGCATTAAGACTGGCGATGCGCCTAGCAACAAGGTCGGCGTTGTTCGCGAAACACGGATGACCCGGTCCCAGTGAACCTGAATCTTGACGGGTTGTTCTCCCGCGCAAATATTGGAAATACTGAAAAACAGCACGAGCACGAAAGATGAACACACCGTGCTTGTACGACGGCACATTGTGCAATCCCCCTAAGGGTCTAATATTTACGACCGAAGTTCTGACCGGATAAGGTTAAGCGACGAATTATATGTACCCAGAGGGATCGGGTCAAGCAACTAAGCTACTCTTCGCGTAAGGCGCTCATCGGGTCTACCCGGCTCGCGCGACGGGCCGGGAGAAAACTCGCGATCAGGGCAGCAGCAACCAGCACGCAAATCATCATGGCGAAGGTCAATGGCTCGACGGAACGAACGCCGGTGACCAGGTGCTCCAACAGGCGTGCCGCAACCAAGGCGGCGGTCATGCCCACACCAACGCCGGCGAAAATCATGACGAGGCTCTGCCGCAGCACAAGGCGTATCACGTCGCGCGGGCTGGCCCCGAATGCCATGCGCACACCGATTTCGGGCACGCGCCGGCTGGTGATATACGCCAGCACGCCATAAATCCCGATGCACGCAAGCAGCAAAGCCAAGCCGGCGAATATGCCGAACAGAAGCAATAGGAAGCGTTGCTGGGCGAGCGACCTGCTCGCGAGCTGTTCCATGGTGTAAACTTCGTAGAGAACTTGATCGCCCGTGGCGCCCCGCACTTCCCGCCGCAGTGGCTCGAGCAGATTCAAGGGCGGGATTTTGGTCCGGACCGCAATCGACATGAGTTCGGACCAGCGAGACAAAAACGGCTCTGGGACCTGAGCAAAAGGATAGTAGAACTGATCGCGCACATGGGCCTGATCGTCACCGGCGAGCCCCCAGTACCGGACATGTCCTACCACGCCCACGACTTCGTAGGGGTTGGTGCAGTCATAAAAGGTTTCGCCTTTAGGTCCGATACACGGCATATCCGGCATCCAGAGTTGCTTCCCGATCGGGTCCTGTCCGCCGAAGGCGTGTTGTGCCATAACCTCATCAATCACAATGACAAGCTTACTGCCCGTGCGGTCGTGCTCATCGAAGAAGCGGCCTTCGCGCAGTGGGATGCCCATCACTTTCAGATAATCGGGCGTCACGCTGCTACTAAGCGCCAGAGGCATCTGATGCTTCTCCGGCATAGCCGGAGTGGTCCAGTAGCCAATCTGGTTGTTACCTTCGCGCAACGGGACGGTATCGACCATCGCAGCCGACTGCACGCCCGGCACGCGACGAGCGCGATCCAGCAGGTCCTGCCAAGTCGCGGGTATACGCGCCGGATTTGCGAGCACGGAGGGCGCAAGCGCCGTCCGAGTGATCAGTAAGTTCCGGGTGTCGATGCCCGGGTCAAGGGATGACAGCCGCAGGAGCGTCTTCCCAAGTATTCCGGCAGAGACCAACAGCACGACTGCCAGGGCGATCTCGGACACCACAAAACTGCTGTGCAGACGACGCGAGCTTCCCGCAACGGTCCGCGCTCCGGCGCGGAGTATCTGTTCCAGGTTGCGTGTTGGCGCGCGCAGGGCCGGCGCCAAACCGAAAAGAAAACCGCTCAACAGGGAGACGGCTAGCGCAAACAGCAGCACGTGCCAATCGAGCTGGGTCTCCTCAGCGCGAGGCAAACTACCTGGCCAGAACGCCACAAACGGGCGGATACCCATGGCCGCGAGCCAGAGACCGAGCACGCCTCCGGCAAGCCCCAACATCGCGCTCTCAGTCAGACACTGGCGCACCAACCGGCCCCGGCTCGCCCCGAGGGCCACGCGCATGGCAAGTTCACGCTCACGCGAGACGGCGCGCGCCAGCAGTAAGCTGGCCACGTTGACGCACGCAATCAGCAGCACCAGGCTGACTGCGCCCAACAGCAGCCAGGGCATGCCTCGAGCATCTCCGACCAACTCCGTGACCAACTCCTGGCGAAGCGGCCGCGCCACGAAGCCGCGGCCTGCATTGGTTTTCGGGTACTGCGCCGCCAAGCGACGGCCAATCACCGCTAGCTCCGTCTGTGCCTCCTCCAGCGTCGCGCCGGGCCGGAGTCGCGCCCAGACATCAATGCCGGGATGGGCGTCGCGGCTCTGCATAATGGCTTGAGTGTCCTGCCCGATCGGCGTCATAACATCGGGCTCCCAAGACAACCGGAAACCTGGAGGCGCGATGCCGACAACGGTGTAGGATTTTCCTTCAAAAACCAGCGGCCTACCGATGGCCGCCGGGCTTCCACCGTAGTGACGCTGCCACAAACCGTAGCTAATAATCGCCACAGGCGCGGCGCCAGGCCGGTCATCTTCAGGCAGGAAGGCGCGCCCTCGCGAGAGAGTAACGCCCAGGACGGGGAATAGCTCGGACGACATCTCCACGCCATCCACATGTTCGGCTTCTCCGGGCGCACTCACCGTACCTCCGCCGTAGCGCCACGCCGCCATGTCAAGAGAGCTGGTCTGGCGCTTACAATCGAGATAGTTGGGGTATGAATACGCCCACAGGTCGCCCCACCTGTAATCGGTTATCCCTTTCGTCTGCTCGTTCAGGGTGACCAGCCGGTCAGGGTCTGGATAATTCAGCGGCTTGAGCAGAACGCCGTTGATGACCGTGAACATGACGGTGGTCGCCCCGATGCCGAGGGCCAGTGTCAGCAGTGCCACTACCGCAAAGCCAGGACGCTGCCGCAGAGTGCGAAGCGCATAGCGGAAGTCCTGCCACAGGTCTTCCAACCAACGAGTGCCGCGAGCGTCGCGACACTCCTCCTTCACCTGTTCCGCACCGCCGAGAGCGAGCCTGGCCTGTCGTCGTGCTTCCTCAGGATGGCAGCCGCGCGCGATCAGATCGGCCGCGTGTTGTTCCAGATGGAAACGCAGTTCCATCTCGAGCTGCTCTTCCAACTGCCTTCGGCGCCACAGGCGATGCCACCACGTCATTCCGCACCTCCCGCAGCCATTTTGAGGATTAGACCGACGGCTTCCGTCAATCGCTGCCAGCTCGCGGCTTCCGTTTCGAGCTGCGCCCTCCCTTTCCGCGTCAGGCGATAGACCTTGGCCTCACGCCCGGTCTCGGTCTCCTTCCAGTCCGCAGCCAGAAGGCCTCGGTTCTCGAGGCGGTGCAACGCCGGGTAAAGCGATCCTTGCGGAACCTGGACGACATACCGCGAGACCTGTTGAAGCCGTTGCGCGATCGCGTATCCGTGGACAGGGCCGAGTGCGACAACTTTCAAGATCAACAGGTCCAGGGTGCCTTGGGGGAGATCTGATTTCGCCGTCATGGCTTATACCTCCAACTTCTACATGTTAAATTATCACGTGTAGAAGGTCAAGGTATGTGCCGGCTTTTGAAGGCTGTCGGGGTAGGTGATGGTTCCCAGGGAATGGTGCGAAGGGCTAATTTTGTTGACCGGGTCGCTACGAATGGATTGCAAGTTTATCGAGATATCGGCGCCAAAATCCGACCGGCACTTGCGCATCGCACTGCCGAGGGCCTCTCGGTTCAGCTCAGGGTCGGCGCTGGGGGATAGCCCCACTGACCACGGGGTTCTCGGCAACGTAAAGTAACAGAAACTATTCAGACGCCTTGCGCACGGTTCGTTGAGTTCTGCGGTTAATAGACGCCCCCGAGCTTCTGAGTCAAATAACTTCTCAGCCTCTCAGATGATTCTAGCGCCTTCCATTCATCCGTTTTAAGCAAATCGAGCACCGGCATTGTCTGCCGCCATTCGTGATCCACGCTCGCGCACTGCTCAATAACGTGCTGTCCCAATTCCCGGTAACTCTCAAACTGCGACTCGCTGAACCACTGGTCGGCGGTGCTGTCATGCGGAAAGTCGGTGTGGCTATTCTTATATTCCAGGACGTCGGTGGGTTCGTCGCCGGTCAGCGAAGCTTTGATGCAGATGAGGATTCCGGGCTTGGCACCAGCCCACACTTTGTCGTAGCTGATGATGCCCACCGCGCAATGCTGGTTGCTCTTTCTTATATCGTCGTCCCCACTCTGCCCTGATTTACTCTTGGCCCGCAAATTGTCAACGTTGATATCAATGTCCACGCCGAAGTCGTCTCGGCATTTGCGGATCGCATTGCCCAGGGCCTCGAACTTGTACTCACGGTCTTCGCTCGCGTCGCAAGCCAGAATCACCTTGCAGCGGCGCCGCACCAATTCGTATATGCCCAGATTCTCGAAATGGCCACCGTCCGAGAGATAGACGTACCCGCGCTCGTCGTCGGTCGAGCCAAACAGCTCGAGCAGCAGATATAGTATTCCAAGACCCGGCCCGCGACGCTTCCAGGGTGGGACTGTCGTTCTCCAGGACAGCTTGTAATGAGGATTACCCGTCCACCGGCCGCCCTGATGCCGCGGGTTCCCCGCCCACCAGCCCAGCCGCAAGTTAAACACAGTCATCAAGAACGCCAGAGCTGAATTGCTGTGATAGCCCATATTGGGACTGAATGCCGCCCCGGAGATTCCCATCGCGGTACCCACGTACGGCCCACCCGGACAACGCTCTTCTTCGGAATACAAGTACTCCCAGGTCGGGCGATATCCCGCGTCTTCGAGAGGCTTTTTCTTCCCTTTGAGGCGCGGCTGCCAATCCGGCTTCACGTCATAGCCGCAGTAGCTCGGGGTAAACACAAAGGACTCCGCCTTACGCTCTTGCCAGGCGAGCCGTTTGCCATGGGTTACATTCAAGGTGGCGTTGAGGACCGGGTATGGACCCACGTACTTCTCTTCGTCGGGTGCGTCCTGAGCGAAGTCCGCCAGTAGAATGTCGTCGTCACGATCGAACCCGGTGAAAGGGTTCGGGTTTCGCTCGTGTTTCTCGCTTTGGTGGGACGCTCCGAGATAGCATCGCGCTAACCTGTTTCGGTAGAGGAGATGCATAGAGAATTCATTGATGTCTGCTCGCCAGGAGAGCACAAAAGCGAGACCTAAACAGAGGAGAATCATCCTGACGATCTTCCAGCGCGGGCCGCCCGTCACAGAGGGCCAGTAAGCCTCCGCTCGATCGTGATAGGAGAGACTTCCTTTGACAGGAGCAGAGTTGACGGAACCCGAGACGGTCGTAGGTTTGCCCGTTGAATCTTGGCTCAAATCGAGATTCACCTTGACAGTCACTGTCTCCTTCGACGCGCTCGGATTGTCGTGAGGCAGGACGAAGTATGTGGAGAAGGAAAGCAAGGCCAGCAGCCCGATTACGAAGACAAGAGGCGCCGCCTTGAGCAAATTTCCGGTGCCGTTGTTGGGCGCGCTTCCGTCGGTCTTTGCGCTCCGAGCCCCCAGGGCTCCGTAAATGGTGTGAGCCAACCAGCCCAACGTGGCAGCGCTGCCGAGCCACGGTCCACTCCAAAGAATCACCAGGGGGCTGTACAGAGCGAGGGCAAAGAGCGCCGTCCAACCGAGGGTGTAGATGGTCACCCAAGCGCACACCCGGCTCCACCACTCGCGCCGCTCGTCGGGAAAGCGCTTCCCCATGAGGCCAATTTGGAGCACGACCATGAGGCCGAAGATGGCGGCCACCAACGCGGTGCCCCAAGTGACAAAATGAATCTCTCTTCCAGGGTACCCGGCGTAAGACAAATAGGCATAGAGCTTCGCCAACCAGTAGAAAAGCAGGCCTCCCAGAGCTCCTACTAAAGGGGCGGTAATAATCAGGCCTAACCACGACAGTTCCTCCAACCCCTTCGCGCGTTCGCCAGCGGATGTCTGATTGGATTTAGCCCTGAGTGAGAGCAGGGAAGCGACAAGCCAAGCCGAGCAAGTGATTACTAAGCCTTCAAGCACCCACACCCAGCAGGGCCACCAGTTCCTGTACGGATACTGTCCGTGATTCCAAAGCCAGCAGCTCGCGAGCCATGAGGCCAGCACGGTCGGGATGACGATTGTCAACTGGATGGCCCATTGTTCGCTGTAACGAGGGTATTCTGTTTGGGGGCGCGCAAACAGCTTAAAGTTGGTGCCAGTCCAGAGAATGGCAAACCCCATCAAGACCAACATGGGCACGAAGTAGAAGAACCATGGGTGGCTGCATTGTGAAATGCTCACCACCAGCCGCGGAAACAGGAGCAGCGCGGAAATCATGAGCACCAGAATTGTCAGGTTGAGCAGGAGGCTGCGGACCCAGATCGCTACCAGAGACCAAGTATCTGCGGATAGGAGGCCGAGCTGCGGGGTCAAGTAATTACTATAGGAGCGCAGGAATTCGATCTCAGGCGGTTCCTCGCCACCGTGTTCCTTCCAATCTGGCCTTAGTTGTTTGCTGACATCTCCGAAGCCCTTGCGCTTGAGCCACGCTAGCAGCCAGGAGCCGATGTACCCGCCACCCGATACGGTAGAAAGATAATCGAAAAAGGGAAGAAGGCCCGACTGCGCCAAGCCCTGGAGCACTCCCAGATTGAAAGTGGCGCTGCGGATGCCCCCACCGGAGAGGGCTATGCCTACTAGCTCTCCTTTGCCAGCGGTATCGAAAGGACTGTCGTCGTTTGGCTGCAGTTTCTTGAAGCTATGTTCGTGCGCTTCTTCGCGCCTCTTCGTTCGCAGTCCATCCAGTTCGGTCAATTCCTCGTATAAGACGAGACCAAACGGTAGAGGCCACTCCATGCCTTTCCAAATCCTCACAGCGAAGCCCAAACACTTCTCGAACCCAGACGCCAGTTTGTCCCTCAAGTCAGACCGGTTGTTTTCCCATTTATCGAGCTCGCGGATCAGATCCGCAAGGGGCTTGACCTCCTTTTCGCATTCACTGATCTTGACACTGTTCTTTTCCGGCTCTTTCTTGAGTCCTTCGAGTTTGTGTTGATTTTCCGTAACTTCTGGCCGTGCCCAGGCGATGAGCCCCTCAAACAAGGCCTGCCGGGCCTTCTCCTCCCCTTCGCGCAAATCGAGGCTTCTGCGATGTTTCTTGAGCGTCTGGCTGAGCCTTCTGTTCCGTTCTGGAGGTAATGAGATCTTGGTGCCAATGAAGCGTTTGGGGTTCTCGTAGCATTCGAGTGCCGATCGGTATTGTTCGATTGCCTGCCTTAACTGGGTGAGATTCTCCACCTCCTGCTCGCACGCCAGGACCTCCTCTTCCCTCTCCCCCTTTTCCTTTTCTTTCTCTTCCTTCAGTAGTTTGAGCTTGTTCTCTATTTGCTGGACGATCTGGCTCACGCGCCGGCAAGCATTCATATCCAGCTTGGCGATCGCCTGAGCGGCGAGGTCACTGAAGAAAGCTGGCGAGGGCGGATTGGGAGCTAGTGTGGCGCTGGTCATTTTTTCACCTCCTTTGCAACTCAAGCACTCCTCGACCTCGGACGGTTTATTTCTTCGCGGGTGGGGCCGCTTGCTTCTTTTCTTCCGTAGGCTTCGTTGCCCCAGGCGTCGAGGGTGCTCCGCTTGGCTGTGTCCCCCCACCGCCTGCGGTCTTGCCGGTCTGCGCCCCCGAGTCCTGTTTATTGGTCCCGGCGGAGCTGTCCGCCGCATGCAGAGGTGGCACGACATACAAGAAGGGCGTGCTGTCCACGGGTGCGGTCTTGCTGTCTTTGGTAGCCTTCTCGACCACGAAGGTCAGATGATCGCCAGCGTTAAGACCCTTGCCCAGAACGAACGAGAACTTCAGCGTTTGGTCATTTGAACCCTCCGTCACGGCCTGCACCTTTGTGATCTGGTCAGCCTTCGCTTCCTGGATCACCGGGGTGCCACTCGTGAGGTAAGAACCTGTGATGGTTCCCGTAACGGTGGGGCCGGTTGCACCCTCTGAGACCGTCCAAGTACCCGTCTCCGTGTCCTTATCAATTACGACGGAATCGATCTTGGCCCGCATCGTGGTCGTATCCACGGTCATCACGCCGTCGACAACGACGCGGATTGTGTTCAGGCTTACACGGGCTAGAGCATCGAGTGCGAGCTTGGTCCCGTCTGCGATCTGGCAGCCCGTTCCTCCCGTCTTTGGAATCTCTTCGGCTGCCGTTCCGGTACCGCCTTCTTTCGTGCCGGGCTTGCTAGCGTCCTGAGGGACTGCCGGTTTATGCTTCTCAAGATAGCAGGGCAATGCTTTGGTCATTTCGTCGAATTTAATACCGAAAAAGCCTTCTGGCACGACTTTAAGGACCTCGCCCTGGACTTTCTTATCAACTAACATTTCGTACGGGGCGAAGAACAACGCAGGATATTTCAAGAATAACTCCCTGAAGCCCTCAGTCAGGAATCGGTCGATTGGGAAGAAACAGACGATGATGTCGGACCCTTGCTTACTGATCACTTTGTTTGTTTGGTAGCCCAGGTCGCTGATGCGGTTGATCTGGTCGATAGTCTGGTCGGGCCAAAAAGTGCCCAGCCCGGGAATAAAAGTGCCGGTTGCGCCAGCGACAGCCTTGGGATACTTGGTTCCCGACACAGTAAAGGCGTATGCGCCGGCGACAGAGCCGGCCAGCGTGAGCCCGCGCACAATCCCATTGCGCCAAGTCCAAGTCTGGGCATTCAGCGCCTGGCCACGCACCACGCGATATTCTTCGCTGGCCACTTGACTTGATTCCGTGCAGTGCGTGAACTTGCTCTGCGGGTCCGTGCTGCTGGCTTCGGAGCACGGTTGAGTGGAAATCCCTCCACCGGCAAGTGCCCACTGGGTGTAATCAATGTAGACGCCTTGCACAATCAACGCTGCATCGGGGCTTTTGTTGTTGATCGTCAGTTGCACGACGGCGTATTCGCTGGAAATTTTTCCACCAAACACGGCCTTGGCAATCTTTTGTGGGATGAGGACGGCCTGCACGGTAATATTACTCTGCACCGTCAGATCGGTTTGGAGGGGAATTCCTTGTTTTGAGGTATCTGTCCCGGCCTTTGGTTGCTGGGCACTGGAGGTCTGGGCCGCCAACGGCATGGCCGCAAGGCAAACGAAAATAGCTGTGGCAACTCTTAACAGGATTCGCATGGATTCATCCCTTTTGTGACTTTGCAGTCTCGAAAGATAAAGAGAGTGGCTAAACATCTCCACACGACATAACGCCCCAGCTCTGCGACCGGCGCTCGCGCACGGGCCTCAGGGCCTGGGGCGGAGCGTTGCCTGTCGTGTCAGTAAATTTATGAGTGCTGTTTGAGTAGGAAATTCTCTGAGCTTATGAATCCGTCACTTTGCGCGTCGAACAATAAGTCATACACAATCGGCGGAACACAGGGTTTAACAAAAGGTACATAAGCTTGTCAACAAGTTTTTTAGAGGTAAAACGATGTTTGATATACATCAATTATCGCTATGCAATCAGGCAACTCGTGGCCTGGAAATTGCCGTGGATTAAGAAATCGGAGGCAGGTGGTCCAGTGACCGGGCGGGCAAGTAACGGAGTCAGCGGGTCGACGAGGCTTTGACTGACTGGGCAATCCGGTAATGGGGCCCATTGAGCCATTAGGGGAAAACTGAAACTCGAAACTTGAAAGTCGATGTGTGGCTCGCGAGTTTCGTATTTCGATTTTCGAGTTTCTCTTGCGCTCACCCGATGACCTGATGCCGAAAGGGTCTGCGCTGTTTTCCCCTTCTTTGCATTCCCGGCGGGGCTATGTAGAATGGAATGCTTGGACTGCTGTGCGGCGAAACCTTATGTCACGAGGCTACATTGTCATTCCGTTCTTCATCCTAATCGCTCTCTCGATCTTGTTTTTAAGCCATTACTTTATCTATTTTTCTCTCGCGCATTTCTTTGGCGTCGCAGCGCCGGCGCGCCGGGCCGCGCTGGCGGCCGCTCTCTTTCTCCTCCCCGCGAGCTTCATCGCCTCGTCCATCCTTGCGCATTGGACCGATAACTTTTTCTCCCGCGCGCTCTACTTCTGCTCGGCGCTGTGGCTGGGTGTCGGGCTGACGCTGATTCTCACCCTCGCGCTGGCCTGGGGAGCCTGGGGAATCGCGGAGCTTTTCATCCGTTCACCAAGCCCCGCCATCTTCGGTTGGGCCGCTGTGGCGCTGGCCTGCCTGTACTCCTCCTACGGCATATGGAACGCCAACCATCCCCGCACCCGGAACATTACCGTCCGGATCAAGAACCTGCCGCCCGCTTGGCGAGGGAGAAAAGTCGTGCAGCTTTCCGACGTGCATCTGGGGTACATCCTGCGCGCAGGTTTCGCCTCCCGCCTCGTGGCGATGGTCAATGCCGAAAACCCCGACCTGGTGGTCATCACCGGCGACCTCTTTGACGGCGCCGATGGGAAGCTCGGGGACCTGGTCTCCCCGCTCAACGCTCTCCGGGCGCCGCTGGGGATTTACTTTGTGACCGGAAACCACGAGACTTACCTAGGCGTCGAGCGTGCTTATGCCGCGCTTCGCACCACTCCGGTGCGAATCCTGGCCGACGAAAGAATGGTGATCGACGGCCTACAGGTGATCGGCATAAGCTACCCCCAGCGGGGCCATCCCAGAGATTTCGCGCAGGCGATCGCGAAACTTCCGAGCTTCGATCCTGCCCTGCCCTCGATCCTGCTCTACCACAGCCCCACCCACATCGGGGAAGCGAAGGCGGCGGGCGTCAGCCTCCAGCTTTCCGGGCACGCCCACCATGGCCAGATTCTTCCCATCCAGTTCATTTCGCGGTCAGTCTACGGACGGTATTACCACGGGCTGCATGTCGAAGGGGATTACACCCTCTACGCGTCGAGCGGCGCCGGCACCTGGGGGCCCACCATGCGCACCGGCAACCGGCCCGAAATCGCCGTGATCCAAATGGAATAAGCCCTGCCTCGCGCCTGAAGTCACACGCCGGCGCAGAGAAGCCATGAAAGAATCGGGTTGTAGCGACGGTCTGTGGCCAGCGGTCACGGGTTTTCAATCTTGTGGAAGGTGCGGCCTGCTCTTGGGGGCGGCGCGGAGCAGGTTCTGGCGTCTCCAATCGTTGGCTTGATAGTCCCAAAACGGTTGTGCGTCCCGTCATTTTCTTTCGAATGGCGTTTTCAGCCGCTCCTCGACCCACTGTTTGTTGATGATAAGGTTGTACTGACCGTGCTCCATACTCGGCGAACCCGGCACTTTCAGCGCCTCCTGGTAGCGCGCCAGGGCCTCAGCTCGACGCCCGAGCAGATCCAGCAGATGCCCCTGCCACACGAGCGCTGTGAACCGCCAATCGGAATCACTCCCACCCAACCGCGTCATCGCCTCGAGCGCTTCTGGATAATAGCGGCCATCGTAGAGCACCAGCCCCAGCTTTGCCCAAGTGCCCGCATCCTCGATTTTCAACTTGCGCGCCTGGCGATAGGCTTCCAGGGCTGCTTCTCCCACCCCCGTCCAGGGCATTTGGCTGACTTTGGCCATCAATTCCCGTTGGGCCAGAGGAGGAGCCTCGACCAAAACCACCGCCGAATCCGGCTCGACCTCGACTTCCTTGAGCGGGGATTTCGCCCGGAACCTCAGCTCGTCGAGATCAGCCAGGCGCTCGGTTCGGGCGCGTTGCTCCGAGCCGTCCTGGAACAGGGCAGCGACGGTCACAGGCATCTGCATCACGCCTAGCCGCTCCACGCGCACCGTGCAGTCGAACAGGCGGCCTGCCGGCGAGCACTCCTGCCCGGCAACACGGTAGTCCGCACTGCCCGAGGAGCGAACCCACTCTTCGAAGAACCAGTCAAGATCTTGCCCGCTCTCGATTTCGGAGATGCGTTGGAACTCCCGCCAGCCGAGTTGCTTTCCGGCGTATTCCTTCAGGCACCGGCGATAAATGCCAGCGAACGTCTGGGCGCCGATGACGGACTCCAGGGCATTGACGAATGCCGTACTCTTACCGTGCTCCACGGCATTGTTGAAGTCCCAGTGGATGGCGTCCATCTGCTCTTTGGTCACATCCATGGTCGTGTCCAGTCCCTGCTTCACACCACTTACGTAATTCTGCTCCAACGCGCCGACCCCGCCTTTGATGCCGCGGGCTCGCCTGTATTCGCGATCCGCGTGGATGCCCAGCCCGATCATCAGCCACGAAAGCGAGTCCGGACCCTGCGCCAGGACATAGTTGGACCAATACATGTGGCCGATCTCATGGGCCGTGATCCAGCGCCAGAACGCCTCCGGGCGCTCCGACAGGCGCTCTTGCCCATGAATGACGACCAGGCCAGTGGCCGGGGGATAACCTCCCGCCGGGTAATTCATGCCCGGCACGATGGAGAGCGAGCGCTGCGGATAAAAGCCGAACTGTTGGCGGTAGAAACCGATCACATCAACCGCGGTTTTCAGGAGCAGCTCGGCGCAGGGCCGGCCTGCCGCGGTGAAGACGGCACGAACGTGAACGTCGCCGGCATCTGCCTCCGCTGTCTCGTATCCCTTCCCGATAAACAGGCCGAACCTGTGCGCGCCCTCAGCCCGGTACAGACCCGCGCGGGAGTCATAGCGCCCGCTTGTGCCCACCACGTATCCGTCCGGGACGTGGAGGCGGACTTCGTAGTCGTCGAGAGTGCCGAAACCCCACCACAGGTGCGGACTGAGGTATGACGTGATGGCGCTTCCGGTGCGCGGATCGAGCTTCCAGGGCGCGCCAAAATCAATTGATAGCTCGATCTCACCGCCGGGTGCTACGTCGCTGGGCAGGTCGAAAAGCGCGATACTGTGTTTTCCGGGTGAGGGCTCTGAGGGAACGCCGTTAGCCCGCACGCGCAGAACATCTCCGTACCAGTCCAGCGCGATTCGGCCGATGGCCCGCCGCGTGTCATTGCGAAACCGAATGGTCACGGCGCCTTCGAGTCGCGAGGCTTCAGCGACGAATCTCGCCTCGATTGAGTAGTGCGCCCGCGGCGGCGTCACGGGCGCCCAGAACTCCGTGCGAGCCGCAGCCGTTGTCGTGAACAGAAACATGAATGCTAATGTCCGCATCGTGTCCTCATAGACGAATTTTCTGCTTCAAATCCTGCGCGGCTTGTGTCACATGGTCTGGCCTGCCGAGGTCACGCCAATAATACTCATCGGCGCGAAAGGCGAGGATTCTTTCTCCCTGGGCGGCGAGACGCAGATAGGAGGTGACGACGGAGAAAGCGCCTTCTTCAATCATCATCTCAAAAAGGCGAGGAGAAATAACGTGGATGCCGGAAAAAGCCAACGCCTGCGCCTGCTGTGAAGATCGGACACATTCATTTTTCGCGTCGCGCCCGAATCGCCGCCCGCAAAGCTGAAGCTGCTCGTCGAAGAGCAGGTAGCGAAAGGTCTGCCGGTCCTGCACCGCCAGTGTGGCGAGAGCCTCATTTTCAGTGTGAAATTGCACCATGCGCGCGAGATCAATCGTGCTAAGGACATCGACATTGTGCAAAATGAACGGCTTTTCAAAACAGTTGGAATCCTCGAGGAAAAACCAGGCGGCCTTCTTCACGCCCCCGCCGGTGTCGAGCAAAACCTCCTCGCGAGAGACTTCAATCCGCATGCCGAAGTTATCGTTTGCTTTCAGATACTCGAGAATCATGTCGGCAAAGTGGTGCACATTGATAATCACCTCGCGAATCGCAAAGGCGCGCAAGCGCGAGAGTGTGATGTCCAGCAGCGTGCGGCCGGCGATTTCCACCAGCGCCTTGGGGCGATTGTCGGTGAGTGGCCGCAAGCGCGCACCGAGGCCGGCGGCCAAAATCATCGCTTTCATTTGCCCAGGTTCTCCAACTCGAGATGCCGCACCACCACCTCCACCCCGTTCCTGCCACGCAAGTGTCTCGCCAATTGCTCCGCCAGATATACCGAGCGATGCTGGCCGCCGGTGCAGCCGAACGACACCATCAAGCTCCTGAAGCCGCGGCTCTGATAGTTGCTCACGCTGGCATCCACCAGCGACATGACGCCGGCGAGGAACTGGTGCACGCTCTCTTGCCGATTGAGATAATCGATCACCGGCGCGTCTTTGCCGGTGAGAGTTTTGAAGCGCTCTTCGCGTCCGGGATTCGGGAGGCTGCGGCCATCGAAAACGAATCCGCCGCCATGCCCGGTCTCGTCTTGCGGCAGGCCCCGATGAAATGAAAAGCTGAAAATCCGCACGATCAGATTTTGTCCTTCGGAACTCAGGCTCTGAAGTTTCTCCGAGCCCAGCATGCTTTTGAACGCGTCCAGCAGCGCCGGCAGCGCGATGGGCAGCTTCACGTGGTGCAGCAGCCAGCGCAGGTTCTTCATCGCGTACGGCACGCTTTGCAGAAAATGAGTCTTGCGCTCATAAAAGCCGCGAAAGCCATAAGCGCCCAACGCCTGCACGATGCGGACGTAAACGTAGGCATAGTAGTGATGCATGAACGCTTTGCGCTCGAGTGGGATGAAACCGGCAAGCGCATCGAGATAATGATCGAGCAATTGCTGGCGCAGCTCCGGCGGCAGATCGGCCTTGGCATCGTACAAGAGAGAAGCGATATCGTATTGCAGCGCGCCTTTGCGGCCGCCTTGGTAATCCAAAAAAAATGGACGACCGTCGCGCCACATGACGTTGCGTGATTGGAAATCCCGATAGAGAAAGAAATCGCGGGCGGCGCTCAACAAGAACCTGGTCAAGCGGCCGAAATCGTCTTCCAGCGCTTGTTCGTTGAAGGGGATGCCGGCGAGCCGGAGAAAGTAATACTTGAAATAATTCAAATCCCAAGCAATGGACTGGCGATCGAAGCTCGAGCGCGGGTAGCACACTTTGTAATTCAAATCGCGGCCGGCTTCGATCTGAAAGCGTGGCAACATGGCCGCAACTTCGCGATATGCTTCAACCGCCGGGGGAGCAATATTCTGGCCGACACGATTGCTCGAGAGAAACTCAAAGAGAGTTGTGTCCCCCAGGTCTTCTTCGAGATAAGCGCCGTGGCTCAAATCTTCAGCATAAATTTCCGGCACCGCCAGACCGTGCCGACGAAAATGCCTGGAAAACTCGAGGAATGCGACGTTCTCTTCGCGCACGTCATACAGAATGCCGATCGCGCTGAGGTTTTCGCTTGCAAGCCGGATGATTTTGCGCCCCGATCCGCCGAGCTCGCCCTGAAGCGGCTGCATCCGCCCCACCGTCGAGTGGAAATGCTGCTCAAAAAGCCTTTTGAGAACGTCCATTGGAAAAGCTCATGTACACCGCTGGCCTTGTCGCCGCCAGCCACCACAAAGATAACATCGAACGCGCGAACCAAGAATAGGAAGGTCATCGTCAAGCGAGACGGCGACGAAAAGTCCCAGAATCCTAAATCACGCCCTTTCTGTGCAGTGGTTTGATCTTCTTTTCCGCCCCCATCAGCGGTGACCCGCGGGCGCAGAGAGGCACATTGTCATGCTCTGGATCGGTAAAGCGGCCTCGACGGGATATGCCTCAATGTTGCCACTCAGGACAAAGGCGCCGAATGAATCGCCTGCAACCGAACGGCGGTAATTTTGTATTCCGGGCACTTGGATTCCGGGTCGGTGTAGGCACTGGTCAGGCGGTTGGTATGTGTTTCCGGATAGTGGAAGGCAAGAAACAGCGTTCCGGGAGTCACGCGATGCGACAAGCTGACTCGCACCCGCGTGCGGCTGCGCCGGCTTTCTAACTCCACGAAATCACCGGCGGCAAGGCTCTTCGCCGCGGCGTCATCGGGGTGTATCTCCAAGAGATCCTCCCCCACCAGTTCGCGCTGCGGCGTGCGTCGCGTCATGCTGCCCACGTTGTAATGATTCAGCACTCGACCGGTCACCAGAACAAAAGGAAAGTCTTCCGTGCACTGCTCGGGGCTTGCGGCGTAGCCGATGGTAACCAGGCAGCCTTTACCGCGAACGAAACCTTCCGTATGTACTCTGGCTGTCCCGGAGTGGCCAGGCTCCGGGCAAGGCCATTGGAGCCCGTCCGCCCCGAGGCGGTTATAGCTCACTCCGCCAAACAAATGCGGCGCGACACGCGCGATTTCATCCATGACGTCGGCGGGTTCCTGGTAATGCCAGGAAGCACCCATGGCGACGGCCACGTCGCGTATGACGCTCCAATCCGGCCGGGCGCCTTGGGGAGGCCTCACCGCGGGCCGTACCCGCTGAATGCGGCGCTCGCCGTTGGTGAAAGTTCCCTCTTGCTCCAGCGCTCCCGCTGCCGGGAACACCAAGTGCGCGTACCGCGCCGTTTCGGAAAAGAACATTTCCTGCACGATCAGGAAATCCAGACGGGAGAGTGCCTTGATAACATGCGCTTCATTGGGGTCGCTATGTGCAATGTCTTCGCCCTGAATCCAGAGACCCCGCAGGTCGCCCCGCGCCGCGGCGTCAATCATCTCCGGAATCGTCCAGCCAGGCTCCTCAGGCGGAACCCTTTCCCAGACCTGTTGCAGCCGGTTGCGCACTTCCGGATCGCGCAGGGACTGGTATCCGGTCACTTGGCCCGGCATGCTTCCCATATCGGCGCTGCCCTGCACATTATTCTGCCCGCGCAGGGGCAACATTCCGGCGCCGGGGCGGCCGATGCTTCCTGTCAGCATGGCGATGTTGGCCATCGTCATTACAGAAGCGGTACCCTGCGTCAGCTCCGAGAGGCCTAGTCCGGTCACGAAAAGAACCGGCCGCAGGCTTCCCATCAAGCGCGCGGCTTCGTAAATCTTTGTGGGAGGCACGCCCGCCTGCGTTGCCGCGGCCTCGAGTGAGAGCGCCTGGAGAAACTCGAGAAATTCAGGAAAGCCTTCGACCCGCTCTTCCAAATAGGCCGAATCGACCAACCCTTCGTCCACCAGGACCTTCGCCAAGGCATTAAACAAGGGCACGTTGGCGCCCGGCCGAACCTGAAGATGATGGTCAGCATAATCGGCCAACTCCACGCTCCGAGGGTCGATCACGATCAACCGTGCGCCTTTGAGGACGGCTTGTTTGAGGCGCGCCCCTACTACCGGATGGGCTTCGGTGGGATTCGCTCCCGCCAGCACGATGCAACGCGCCGATTCGATATCCGCAAAAGAGACCGACGCGGCGCCCGTGCCGGTGACCTTTTGCAAAGCCAAAGCCGTGGAGGAGTGACACACGCGCGCACAGCAGTCCACGTTATTGGTTCCGATTACGGTGCGAAACAGCTTTTGCAGCAAGTAGGCGGCTTCATTGGTGGAGCGGGAAGAAGCCAACCCGCCCAGAGCGTTTGGCCCGTAGCGGTCGCGGATGCAGGATAAGCGCTCGGCGGCGAAGCAGAGCGCCTCCTCCCAGGAAATGGGAAGCCAATCATTACCCACCCGCCTCAATGGCCGGGTCAGCCGGTCGTCAGCGTGGTGATAGTTGTGAGCGTAGCGGCCCTTGACACAGAGGTGTCCCATGTTGACGGCAGCGTCAGGCACGCCCCGAATGCGCAGTACGCGCTCGCCTGCCGATTCGATTTCGACTCGACAGCCTACCCCACAGTAGCCGCAAACCGACTGGGTAACTCGCTCCGCAGGTTTTGCCTCCCAGCGATCGCGATCGCTGAGGGCGTGGGTTGGGCACTGGTCAACGCAGGCGCCGCAGGCCACACAGTCGCTTGCGTCAAAGCGTTCGCTCGGACCAAAGATAAGATGAGTTGCGGGGCCGCGGCCGGCAATCCCGTAAACAAATTGCCCCTGAATCTGCTCGCAAGCATTCAAGCAGCGACGGCAACTGATGCAGAGCCGAGGATCGAAACGTAGATACGTGTGGCTTTTATCAATGCGTTCGCCGGCCTGCGAGGGGTCAGACGGCTTGGCTCGGAGCCGGTAGCGGGCCAGCAGCCATGTAAATTCGCTCTCATGCGAATCCGCTTGGAATTCCCCATGCTCATCCGCTTCCAGGTATAGCGCCAGGATCTCGCGTCGCAGGGATTCGAGCTCCGCCGTGTGTGTCGCAATTTGCATCCCGGGCTTGATGGGGGTATGGCACGCGCCGACCGGCCGGCTGGCGCGATTGACTTCCACCAAGCAGAGCCGGCATCCTCCTTCGGGGGTGAGCCTGGGAGTATAGCAAAGCGTGGGGATCTCCACACCGAGTCGTCGGGCTGCCTGGAGAATGGTTTCTCCCTCGCAGATCTCGATCGCCCGGTCGTCGATCCAGGCTTGAGCGCGGTTCAAGGGCGGCCTCCGCGTTTGAAAATCGAGTCGCCGAATCTTTCCATCAATTTGCTCATGGGGCGAGGCATGGACTGTCCAAAAGCGCACAGGCTCCCTGCCTCCATCACCTCGAACAACCGGCCCAGGCGCGCCCGGCAAGCTGTCCCCTCCTGCTCGTGCAGCACGCGCCAAGCGTGTTTGGAGCCGAGCCGGCAAGGTACGCACTTGCCGCACGACTCGTCCATCATGAATTCCAGCCAATGCTCCAGCAGGGCGCGAAAGTCGGTCCCCTCGGGGATGGCGACCAAGCCTCCGTGACCCAGTTGGATGCCTTCTTCCGCCATGCGCACGTAACATACCGGCACGCCCCATTCATACGGTAGCAACACGCTCCCCATGGGCCCGCCGAGGATCGCCGCCTCGAGTCGCTTTCCGCCCGCGCCCTCACCCGCCTCCTCCATGACCTCCTGCAAGGTGACCCCGAACTCCACTTCGACCAGGCCGGGGCGGGCAAAACCGTGATTCAAGGAGAATACCTTCGTGCCTTTACTCCGCGCGGTTCCGAAAGCTGCGTAAACTTCCGGGCCCCGCTCCACGATGAACGGAATGCTGACCAGCGTCTCGACGTTGTTCACCACCGTCGGCTTTCCATAGAGCCCTTCCACCGCCGGGTAGGGAGGCCGGATGCGCACCTCCCCGCGCCATCCTTCGATGGCGTTGAGCATGGCGGTTTCTTCCCCGCACACGTAGCTTCCCAAGCCCGGGCATATGGAGACTTCGAGAGCAAACTCACTGCCCAGCACGGAGGCGCCAAGAATTCCCTGCTCGTAGGCGGCAACAATGGCTTGGCGCATGCAAGCGATGGCGCGCGGATATTCAGAACGGATAAAGATGACTGCCTGGCTTGCACCCACGGCGTAAGCGCAAAGAATCAGACCCTCCAATACGGAGTGGGGGTCGTCTTCCATCAGCACACGGTCTATGAATGAGCCGGGATCACCCTCGTCGCCATTCACCACCACGTACTTGGGCCGGGCCGGCGCAGATGCGCAACTGCTCCATTTCGCACCGGTTAGAAAGCCGGCCCCGCCGCGCCCCCGCTGCTCGGAATGCTCCACGGCATCGAGAAGCTTTTGCGGGCTACCGCGCAGGGCCTCGGCCAGCGATTGGTAAACACCTTGCGCACGCGCCGCTGCAAGGTCGCCGGCATTTCCCTTGAGCAAGTGACGCAATACGATAGGTTCACGCGCCAAACATCGCAGGCTGGTTCGATGTTCATGAGCAAGCGGTTGTTCCGGGGCCCCGCTCGCCAGTGCCAGCGCTTGATCTCCTGTGAAAACTCCGCCCTCTTCACTCAGGACTGCGGGGGAGCGATCACAATGGCCCAGACAGTAAACATCCTGACACTCAAAGCGGGACCGAAGCGAAGAGGCCAGTGCGTCCGCGCCGGCTAGTTTGCAGGAAGTCCCCTGGCAAACCCGCATCTCGCTCGATTTCCTTTGGAAATCGGTGTAGAAGGAGAGCACCCCGCACAGAGTCGCCTCAGGAACTTGCGCCTCCGCGGCGATTCGACTGATCTCGCGGGGTTGATGAACCCCCTGAGCCGCGATCGATTCCTGGAGTTGTACGAGACTCTGCCCTTTGCCGCCGTGGGTTTCGCGGTAACGTCGCTCAGTTCGCATGGGACTGCCCAGTTCCAAGAAAGAACACCTGAAGGTCCTGTTCGGGCCTCGACTTCAGGATTATACTGCCATTTGTCTAAAATCGAACTGTCCCGCCACAGTTTTCTGTTCCCCAGGGGTTCGAATTCTCTCAACTGACGTTTGGGGAACTATCCGGGTTGGGTCGGCAGAAGGACAGATAACCCGAACATGCTTGCAAAATGCACGCGGGTTCGGGAGAATGCCATTAGGGCTTCTGCGAAATCTCGTGAGGTTTAGGGAATGAGGGGAAGAGAGTCCGATCGACAATCTGTGCAATCTTCCGCCGTGTTCGAGTGGAATGATGGAAAGGTTCGCCAGTTAAATGATTCTCTGGCAGGGGAAGAACCGCTGCTCATCCAGGTTGCGGACCAAGCACTCACAGTGACCATGCGAACGCCGGGCGATGACTTTGAATTGGCGGCGGGTTTCCTGTTTACGGAGGGGATGATCAGGTCGCGTGAGGACATCGTAAGCCTCCGCTGGGCAGACGATTTCGAGGCCGAGCACCATGCTGTTCGCGTGGAACTGAAGGCAGGGGCAATCCCTCGGCCTCAAGAAACGAAGCGGAATTTTCTCTCTACCTCCAGTTGCGGACTGTGCGGCAAGACGTCACTCCAAGCCGTTCACGCCCCCGGAATCACGCGGCCAAATCCTGATTGCCGATTTGATCCTCAGGTTCTTTGCAGCCTTCCGAAAACTCTCCGGCCCGCCCAAACCCTTTTTGGGCGAACCGGGGGACTGCACGCGGCCGCTTTATTCGACCCTTCCGGGAAGTTGCTCGCATTGAGGGAGGACGTGGGCCGTCATAACACGGTGGATAAACTCGTGGGGTGGGCATTGTTGCAGGGCCGCCTTCCTCTCTCAAACTGCGCGCTGCTGGTGAGTGGCCGTGGGGGATTTGAGATCATCCAGAAATCACTGATGGCGGGAATCCCGCTCTTGGCTTCGGTCTCCGCCGCCTCGAGCCTGGCCGTTCAGATGGCACGTGAGTTTGGGCTTACATTGGTCGGATTCCTTCGCAACCGGCGGTTTGTAGTTTACTCGGGAGAAGAACGCCTGGGGCTTGACGTTCCCCGGGACTCAGCGATGGCATTTCAAGTTCGATGTAAAGTTCGGGAAGGGGCAAGTATGTCTTACCGGCGATGAAAGAATGACAGAGCACTGACCGGAGCCAGCCCAACTTAGTTGAGAGATCTGCAAGCACCGGGCTAACCGAGCTTGTTGCTGCCACTCAGGAGGTCCCGCTGCTATTAGAGATTCAGACCGATAAGTCGCCCCTTCGCCAGTATCGTCGGGACTCATTGCCCACCCGCAAAGCGTGATAAGCCACACCACTCGCCGGGCTATGTGACGCCGCGGAGCTAAGGAAGTCAGGCCGGAAAAAACACTTGACAGTTCACCTATCTCAATAGTAGATTAACACACGGGGGTAGTAAACAATATGGGCGAACCGAAGCTGACCAAACTCGAACTTCAAATCATGGAGGAGCTTTGGACACGGGGCCAAGCCTCCATTCGCGAAATCCAGGAAGCTTTCCCCGAGAAGAAACGACCCGCCTACACAACCATCCAGACCACCGTTTATCGCCTGGAAGGGAAGAAGGCTCTGCGCCGCGTCAAAAAAGTCGGCAATTTTCACATTTTCGAAGCGGCCATCTCTCGCAACGCCGCGCAGCGGAGGCTGATCGACGACCTGCTGGCGCTGTTCGGCGGGCGCACGCAACCCGTAATGGCGCATCTGATTGAATCCGGCAAACTCACGCTCGCGGATGTAAAGGACGCCGCGAAAACTCTCCGCAAGCTGGAGAGAAAGGACAAGTCATGATCCTGAAATACTTGTCTGCGATGTGGGCAGCCACGGCGCCAGCGCTGGGCAATCACTTGTGGCAGTCGACGCTATTCGCCATCACAGCCGGATTATTGACACTGGTTTTGCGGGAGAACCACGCGCGGGCTCGCTATGGGCTTTGGCTGGCAGCGTCGGTGAAGTTCCTGATTCCCTTTTCGTTGCTGGTCGGTATCGGCAGCCATCTGGCAAGGCCACGTGTTCTCTCACAAGCGGAGCCGGGTTTCTTCTTTGCGATGGAGAAAGTTAGCCAGCCCTTCACGCAGCCGGCGGCGCCTGTGATTTCTCCGGTTGCTCACTCCGCAACTCCTCCGAATCTGGTCTATCTGCTTTCCGCGTTCCTCGCGGCATTGTGGCTCTGCGGATTCGTGGTGGTCCTTTTCGTATGGTACGCGCGCTGGCGGCGGATTTCCGCAGCCGTGCGGGAAGCGGTGCCTTTACGGAGAGGGCGCGAAGTGGAAGCGCTGCGCCGCCAGGAAAGCCTTGGAGGAATACGGAAGCGGATCAAGTTGTTGCTGTCGCCGGCTTCTCTGGAACCGGGTATTTTCGGCGTCGTCCGGCCCGTGCTGGTATGGCCAGAAGGGATCTCCGAGCACCTTGACGATGGGCACCTGGAAGCCATTCTCGCTCACGAAGTATGGCACGTCCGACGGCACGATAATCTGGCCGCAGCACTGCACATGGTGGTGGAAGCCATCTTCTGGTTTCACCCGTTGGTTTGGTGGTTGGGAGCGCGGTTAGTTGAGGAGCGCGAGCGCGCCTGCGACGAAGAAGTTTTGGAATTGGGCAGCGAACGGCGAGTTTATGCAGAGAGTATTTTGAAGACCTGCGAATTCTGTGTGGAATCTCCGCTGGCTTGCGTGTCTGGAGTTACGGGCGCCGATCTCACGGAAAGGATTATTCGTATTATGACACAGCGCTTGGAAAACAAGCTCAGTTTTTGCAGAAAACTACTATTGGCGGCTATCGGCATAGCAGCCCTCGCCGGACCTGTGGTGTTCGGTCTCCTGAACGCCCCGCAAATCCGTGGGCAATCTCCACAAAAGACGGGTGCACCCTCGCCGTCCTTTGAGGTTGCCTCAATCAAGCCGAATCATTCCCGAGAGTTAAACATTTCGTTCGGTTTTCACCCCGGCAGGTTCGTCGCAACCGGCACGACGGCGAAACAACTCATTGCACTTGCATACGACGTCAGAGACCTTCAGGTTTCGGGAGGACCAAGCTGGGTCGACTCCGAAAGATACGATATTGAGGCGAAGGAACCAGACTCGGTCGTGGCGGAGTTGCCGAAACTTCCTCCAAACCAGCGGGCGGAGCAACTTCGTTTGATGGTTCAGTCGCTGCTCGCGGATCGCTTCAAGCTGAAGTTGCGTCACGAGTCAAAAGAACATCCTGTCTATGCACTGGTCGTCGCGAAGAATGGTCCTAAACTTCAGGAGGCAAAACCCGGCGACACTTACCCCAACGGAATGAAGGGTCCTGACGGCGTCGGACACGCGGGCATGATGCGCATGGGACCGGGCCAGCTCGCGGGTCAAGGGACTCCCATGGAGTCCTTGGCGCGGCTGTTGTCGGAGCAACTGGGCCGCACGGTTCTGGATCAGACAGGGCTCAAGGGCAATTATGATTTCACGCTTCAGTGGACGCCTGAACAAGGCGAGGCAATGATGCTCAAGGGACCGGAAGGCGGCAAGCCAGGAACTGACAACGCAGCCCCGCCCGAGTCTTCCGGGCCTTCGATCTTCACGGCGATCCAGGAGCAGCTTGGGCTGAAACTGGAATCAACAAAAGGCCCGGTGGAGATCCTCGTCATCGATCATGTCGAGAAGCCTTCGGAGAATTAGCAGAGCGTGTTGTACAAAAACCGGATTTCAGCAAAAGGAGATTCCAATGAAGACGCGAAGTGGTTTTGGACTTACCTTCGCTGTCGGCCTGCTCCTCGCAGCCGGTGCGACCTTGGGGCAGACGGCCCCCAGCAACCTTGCTTTCGAAGTGGCTACAGTGAAGCCCTCACCTCCCCTTGACATGGCGAAGTTGGCGGCGGAGGTGCAAGCCGGAAAGATGCCGAGATTAGGCCCCCATGTCAGTGCGTCGCAAGCGGAGTATACCTACGTGTCACTCAAAGAGCTGATCGCCATCGCGTACACGGTCAAGCCCTTTCAGATCACCGGCCCGGCATGGCTCGCTACGGAGCGTTTCGACATTGTGGCTAAGATGCCCGAAGGAGCATCCAAAGATGACGCTCCCAAAATGTTGCAGGCGCTGCTGGAAGAACGGTTCAAGCTGGCAGCTCATCGTGACACTCAGGAGCACCCGGTGCTTGCACTGGTGGTTGGCAAGGACGGGCCGAAGCTGAAGGAATCACCCGCGACCACCGAACCGATCGCCGAGGACGCTCCGCTAAAGTCCGGCGAAATGAAAATAGCCGGTCCAGACGGGCCGGTCCGCGTGACTAGAAACGCCGACGGCTCCACTACTATGAATATGGGGGCAAAGGGCACGATCACGCAGAGAATGGACATGCAGGCCCAGACGCTGCACCTGGAATCCAGCACGGTGACCATGGCAGGGTTTGCCGACATGTTGACAAACATTCTGCAGATGGGCGGCGGAGGCGGCCGCCAGGTCGTGGACATGACTGACCTCAAGGGCAACTATCAGGTGGCCGTGGAGATTTCCCTCGCGGATATTATGGCGATGGCGCGAGCGCAAGGCATAAACCTGCCGACGGCCCCGGCGGGCGGTGGGGGTGCGGACATCTCACCGGCCTTGGCGGCATCCGATCCAGGTGGAGGTTCGACTGTTTTCGCATCGGTACAAAAACTCGGCCTCAAGCTGGAACAGCGCAAGGCTAAGGTGGAGCAGTTCGTCATCGACCACGTGGAGAAGACTCCTACGGAGAATTAGGGCCTGAATGCATCGGATCATCCAACTGGTGATCGCCCTTGCGACGCTTGCATTTTCCGGCGTGGCTGCGGCTTCGGAGTACCACGGACAAGTCACGTTCGACGGCCTGCCGGTCCCTGGAGCGACAGTAAAGGCCGCGCAGGACAGCAAACAGTTCGCCACAACCACCGATCAACAAGGCTTCTACTCGCTTCCCGATTTGACGGATGGGAAATGGACGATTGAAGTAGAGATGACAGGCTTCTCGATCATTAAACAGGATGTGATGATCGGCTTGAATGCACCAGCGGCCAAGTGGGAATTAAAGTTGTTACCGCTCGACCAAATCAAGGCCGAAATTGTAGCGGCACGCCATAGCGTGCCCCTACAACCGGCGGCGGGCGCTGGCAGAGTGGCTCCGGAAGCCGAGAGCGAGCAGCCCAAGCCACCGCGCACTAACACCCCTGAGAAAGAACCATCCCAAGATGACCTCAGCGAACGTGCTGCTGACGGCTTCCTGATCAACGGCAGCGTGATCAACGGCGCCGCCTCACCGTTCGCGCAACCTTTCGCCTTCGGTAATAATCGCAACGGCGCGCGAGGGCTGTATAACGGCGGTATCGGCCTCATCTTCGACAATTCCGCCTTGGACGCCCGGCCTTTTTCCTTGAGTGGCCAGAACACACCCAAGCCGGCTTATAACCGCATCACGGGTGTGGCGGTGTTGGGCGGCCCGCTGAAAATTCCGCATTTGCTCCAACACGGCGTGAACTTTTTTGTCGGCTACCAATGGACACGATCTGTTGATGCCACAACGCAATCGGCTCTGGTGCCGGACTCGGCGGAGCGCGGCGGGGATTTCTCCCAAGCTCTGAATGCGCTTGGTCAGCCGGTCCAAATCTTCGATCCGGCAACGGGACTGCCATTCCCCGGCAACGTGATTCCACAAACCCAGATCAGCCCTCAGGCGCGAGCTTTGTTGAATTTCTACCCTTTGCCGAGCTTTAGCGGGGATCCGCGTTACAACTACCAGATTCCAATTATCGACAACACGCATCAAGACGCGCTCCAAACACGCTTCGATCGGACATTCAATCTCAAGAATCAGCTTTATGGCGGCTTTGCTTTTCAAAGCACCAGGACCGGCAGCCCCAATCTGTTCGGCTTTCTCGATACAACGGATGCGCTGGGGATCAACACCAGCATCAATTGGTCGCACCGCCTCAGCCAGCGGCTGTTCCTGAATCTTGGGTACCGGTTCAGCCGCTTGGCAATGCGAACCACGCCATATTGGGAGGATCGCGAAAACGTATCCGGCGATGCTGGAATTTCGGGGAATAATCAAGACCCGGCGAACTGGGGTCCGCCGAGCCTCACTTTCTCGAGTGGTCTCGCGGGGCTGTCCGATGCGCAAAGCTCTTTCGATCGCAATCAGACGGGCGCGTGGTCTTATTCCATGCTATGGAGTCGCGTCCGTCACAACATCACGTTTGGAGGTGACTTCCGCAGGCGGCAGTTTAACGACCTGTCCCAACAAGACCCGCGAGGCATGTTTACGTTTACGGGCGCAGCCACCCAGGGAAGCGCGAACGGCACGGCCGTAGGCGGCTCGGATTTTGCCGACTTTCTTCTGGGAATTCCGGACACGAGCTCCATCGCTTTCGGCAATGCTGATAAATACTTTCGGGAATCCGTTTACGACGGCTACATCACGGATGATTGGAGAATGAGTCCGCAATTCACCCTGAACGCGGGGATTCGCTGGGAATACGGCGCCCCGATTACGGAGTTGTTTGGCCGTTTGGTAAATCTGGACATCGCGCCAGGTTTTACGGCGGTAACGCCGATTGTAGCAAACGAGCCGGTCGGGCCGCTGACGGGGCAAAGATATCCGGACTCGCTCATCCGGCCGGACAAGCGCGGCTTTGAGCCGCGCGTTGGGATCGCATGGCGTCCTATCTCCGGATCGTCGCTACTGGTTCGCGCCGGGTATGGAATCTACTATGACACTTCGGTCTATCAAACGATCGCGCAGCAAATGGCGCAGCAAGCGCCGCTCTCGAAGAGTTTAAGCGTGCAAAACAGCCCGGCCTGTCCGCTGACGCTGGCGAATGGACTCAACACCTGCCCCTCCATCACACCGGACACCTATGCTGTCGATCCGAATTTCCGCGTTGGCTACGCGCAGAACTGGCAGTTATCGGTGCAGCGTGACCTGCCTGGCTCGCTGCAACTGAGCGCAACCTATCTCGGCACTAAGGGGACGCGGGGATTGCAGGAGTTCCTGCCAAATACTTTTCCCGCGGGCGCGGTGAATCCCTGTCCAACTTGCCCCGCCGGATTTGCCTACCTCGCCTCGAATGGCAATTCAACCCGCCAAGCTGGCCAAATTCAGTTGCGGCGAAGGTTGCACAACGGTCTTACCGCTACGGTCCTTTATACCTTCTCAAAATCCATCGATGATGATTCCGCACTGGGAGGCCAGGGAGCTTCCGCGGCCACACAAAACACGCCGTCGTTCCCGTTTAGTTCCGGCCCCGCGGCGTCGGGTGGAACGAACCAGAGCGCCCCCACGATCGCGCAGAATTGGCTTGATCTGAGCGCCGAACGAGGGCTTTCCACTTTCGATCAGCGCCACCTTCTGAACGTACAACTCCAGTACACCACGGGCATGGGCCTCGGCGGAGAAACGCTGTTGAGCGGCAGGAAGGGAACGCTCTTCAAAGAGTGGACCTTCCTCACACAGATCACAGTCGGCAGTGGTCTACCGGAGACGCCCATCTATCTTGCCGCAGTGCCGGGCACTGGGGTGACGGGAAGCATCCGGCCGGACGATACGGGCGCGCCGCTTTACGCGGCCCCATCCGGTTTGTTTCTGAACCCAGCGGCTTACACGGCGCCTCTCGCAGGCCAATGGGGAAACGCAGGAAGAGATTCGATCATCGGCCCCGCGCAGTTCACTTTGAACGCTTCCCTGGGGCGCACATTCCGCTTGAATGGTCGATTCAATCTCGATTTGCGGTTCGACTCCATAAACTCTCTCAACCATGCCACTTTTACAAGCTGGAATCCAACCGTCACCAGCACGCAATTCGGATTGCCGATAGCGGCCAATGCAATGCGCAGCGTGCAAACCACACTGCGCCTGAGGTTCTGAACCATGCGACGTGTTATTGAGGCTGCGGAAAAACGCCTCCCCCCTGTCATCCTGAGCCCATTCGCTGTCATTCTGAGCGTAGCGAAGAATCTCGCTCTGCGCATTTTCATTCAATGCGAGGTTCTTCGTCGCCTGCGGCTCCTCAGAATGACAGCCCCGACGGGTTTTTCCGCTTCCTGCATAGCCGCAGGGCTGTTATGGACCGTGACTGCTGCGGCCCAGCAGGTCGGGCAGAATGCGCCCCTTGAAGCCAAGGGGACGGCCACGATCCGTGTCAGCACTCAGTTAGTCGTGGAGACGGTAGCGGTCAAGGACAAGAAAGGGAACCCCATTGAAGGCTTGACCGCGAAGGACTTCACTGTTACCGAGAACGGCGCGCCGCAGGCCATCAGTTTCTGCGAACACCAGGAACTGCCGGAGACTCCGAGCGCCGCGCCCGCAGCTCGATCCGAGCCTGAAGATATCAAGATCTACGACCGGCTGGGCAGGACTCGCATTTCGCCAGAAACGCCTGGGAACATTCGATACAAAGACCACCGCCTTTTGGCGCTGTACTTCGACATGACTGCCATGCCCCCCGCGGACCAGTTGCGCGCGCTGGCTGCGGCGCAGAAGTTCATCCGGACGCAGATGACATCGGCGGATCGCCTTTCCATTCTGAGATATTCGGGCGGCGCCGTCGACGTCCTCCAGGATTTCACCGACGACCACAACCGGCTGTTGAGCATCCTCGAAACGTTGATTGTGGGAGAAGGCCAGGGATATGGTGAATCCAGCGACGACGCCGGCACTCCCGACACCGGGGCGGCTTTTGGCCAGGACGACAGCGAGTTCAATATCTTCAACACCGATCGTCAACTGGCCGCGCTCCAGACGACCGCCAAAATGTTGGGGCAGCTTAGCGAGAAGAAATCGCTGATCTACTTCGCCAGCGGTTTGAGGCTGAATGGCGTAGACAACCAGGCGCAACTCCATGCCACGATCGACGCTGCCATCCGCGCTGGTGTGTCGTTTTGGCCGATCGACGCGCGCGGTTTGGTGGCCCAAGCCCCCCTCGGAGACGCCACGCAAGGATCGCCTGGCAACATGGGGATGTATTCCGGGGCCGCGGCACTCGCCGTGACGACGAACTTTCAGCAGTCGCAGGATACGCTTTATGCGCTTGCCGGGGATACCGGCGGAAAGGCTTTGCTCGACTATAACGACCTGACGAAGGGAATCGTGCAGGCCCAGCAGACTGTTTCGAGCTACTACATCCTTGGGTATTACACGAGCAATGCGGCTCAAGACGGAAAATTCCGGCGCATCAAAATTTCGCTGAACGGGAACTTATCCGCCAATCTGGATTATCGCCAAGGCTACTACGCCACGAAACAGTTCAGCAAGTTCACCACTGCCGACAAAGAACGGCAGCTTGAAGATGCTCTAATGCTGGAGGACCCGATTACGGAACTTACCATTGCGATGGAGATCGATTACTTCCAGTTGAATCGGGCCGAATATTTCGTCCCCATCGTTGTGAAGATTCCAGGACGTGAGCTTGCTCTTGCCAAACGCGGCGGCGCCGAACACACCCTCATCGATTTCATCGGCGAGATCAAGGATAACTACGGCACAACCATCACCAACGTGCGCGACAAGGTGAATATCAAGCTGAGCGATGCCACGGCAATCGAATTAGCCAAGCGGCCGATTGAATACGACACTGGCTTCACGATTCTTCCCGGAAAATACACCATCAAGTTTCTTGCGCGGGATGACGAGACAGGAAGAATCGGGACGTATCAGACTACCTTTGTCATTCCCAACCTGAACAAAGAAGAGAAGCGAATCCCCATCAGCTCCGTAGTATTGAGCAGCCAGCGCGTAGATCTTAAGGACGCGATCTATAACGCGCTGAAGAAAAAGGACCAGGGCGAGGCGGTCAACCCGTTGGTCCAGGATGGGCAGAAACTGATTCCTAGCGTCACCCGGGTGTTCAGCAAGAGCCGCGACATGTTTGTTTACCTTCAGGCTTATGAGCAGGGCGCGCCGAGCTTTCAGCCCTTGATCGCCTTTGTGAGTTTCTACCAGCCGCAGAGGAAAGCGTTCGAAACACGGCCCATCGAGGTGACGGGCGGGCTGAATAACAGGGTGAAAACCATGCCGCTTAGCTTCAGCATTGCACTCCATCAACTTCCACCGGGCAAGTATGAGTGCCAAGTAACGGTGCTCGACCCAACGGGCCGGAAGGGCGCGTTTTGGCGTGCTCCGGTCATGCTCGTGCCGTAACCATCCGGACCTGCTTCCCCCATGTCCGCGCCCGGCCGCAATGATTTCCGCGTCGTATGCGCTAAGTGATTGAAATTCCCGAGAAAGGATTCTCCATTGGCTGCGGATTATGGAAAGCTCACCGGAAACATTTGCCGTTTCTACGACTTCACGAACAAAGTTGTGCTTGTTGTCGGAGCAGGACGCAGGCAACTCCTCGACCCCCGCATCAGGACCAAGAAGCTGATCGCCATCGACCGAGATGCCGAGGCTCTCAGGGAACTGGAGAAGAATCTCGCCGCCGACGGCAAACAAGGCTCCGTGGAGCTGGTTGCCGCCAACTTCGAAGAGGTCACACTGCCGGGCGACGTCGTCTATTTCGAATTTTGTTTGCACGAGACAGCCGATCCGTACAAGGCGCTGGTTCATGCCAAAAGTCTGGCGCCCGACATCGTGGTATTTGACCATTTGCCCGGCTCCGACTGGGCGTTCTACGCTGCGGAGGAGGACAAAGTCCGCCATAGTGCCGAGGCCATGGAGCGCTTCGGCGTTCGACGCCGTGAGACGTTTCGCACCGAACAGCGTTTCCTGGAGTACGCCGAGCTCCTGGCCAAAGTGAGTGTACAAGGGGCTATAGCAACCCAGCGCGCACAGCGCTTCGCAGGCGCTACGAACATCGTCATTCCCATGGGCTACGAGCTAGTTCTGTTGTAGCTAACCAAACGAGTTTCGACAGGCCTTCCCGCACTCGTTTTTAATTATTACCGGTGCAATGGGGATTTATCTCCCGGTGGGGTTAGACTCCCTGTCCCGAAAACCCGCCTCATTCTGGCTCGATAAGTGACTGTGTTTAAGCTGGCGCAGGCGGACGACGATTGCGTGCGAAAACCACAAGGTTCCCCCTCGGTAATCTTCACAGGTCATCGAAGGGTGGGCCGCCGCTTGAAAGGCTGGACGATTGGTTCAGTTTGGTTGCTGCTCGCTGACCACCTCGAGTACTTCCCGCACCTTGCGCACCAGGGCTCCCGGTGAGAATGGCTTCTGGAGAAAAGCGGTTTTTGAATCCGACATCCCATGCCGGGCGACGGCGTCCGCCGTATAACCAGAGACATAGAGCACCTTCATCTCCGGACGCTCGGGTTTGAGTCGCTCGGCCAGGTCGAGGCCACTCATGCCAGGCATGATCACGTCGGTGAGCAGCAAATCGATGTGCCCTTGGTTTTGCTCACTGATCCTGAGGGCTTCGTCAGGTCTTCCCGCTGGGATCACGGTGTAGCCGCACTCCTTCAAAACCTCGAGGGTCAAATCCCGTACCATCGCTTCGTCTTCTACCACGAGGATGGTTTCCGAACCTCTCGCGTGATGCTCCTCCGCTTGGCGGCCCTTGGTCGGTTCAGCCGCTTGATCGACCCGTGGCAAGTAGATTTTGAAGCACGAGCCACTCCCCAGTTCGCTGTAAACATAGATATAACCGCCACTCTGATGGACAATGCCATGCACGGTAGCCAAGCCGAGCCCCGTCCCTTTCCCCTGCTCCTTGGTAGTGAAAAAGGGCTCGAAGATATGCTTCTGGGTTTCCGCATCCATGCCGCATCCGGTATCGCTCACGCTGAGCAGGACGTACTGCCCGGGACGGATGGGGTAGTGCCTGCTGGCGCGAACCTCGTCGAGGCTGACGTTTTCGGTCCGCAGGATTAACTTGCCACCCTGCGGCATGGCGTCGCGGGCATTCACCGCAAGGTTTAGAATTACCTGGTCGATCTCTCCCGGGTCGGCCTTCACCCGCCCTAGGCCCGGCCCCGGAACGATCACCAGTTCAATGTCCTCGCCAATCATGTGTCGCAAAATGGTATTTATGTTGGCGAGAGTGGTGTTCAAATCCAGCACCTGTGGCTGGAGCACCTGCTGGCGGCTAAAGGCCAAAAGCTGGCGCGTCAGGGCGGCGCCTCGATCCGCCGCCTTCAAGAGCTCGGCCATATGTGGATACTTCGGGTCCGTGGGGTCCAAACGCCCCAAGACGAGCTGGCCGAAACCGCAAATTACCGTCAGCAGATTGTTAAAGTCGTGGGCCACGCCACCGGCCAGGCGCCCGGCGGCCTCCATCTTCTGCGCATGGCGAAGCTGCTCTTCAAGCCGTCGGTGCCGGGTAATGTCCCGACCGATACCCTGGACCTCGGGCGGCTTCCCGTTTCGTTGGATGAGCCGTGTTCCCAAGTCTACACGCAGCCGGCTCTTGTTCTTGGTAACAACTTCCACTTCGTAGGTCCGTTGTCCTTCCTGACTTGCTTCCTGAAGCATCTGGCGAGCCAGGGCAGAGCATTCTGGCGCCAGGATCTGGGCGAGGTTCATCTTCAGGGCTTCGGGAAGTTCACACCCGGTCATCCGCCGGCCGGCTTTGTTCAAAGAGCTGAAGTGGCCTTCCAGGTCGCAGGTAAAAACCATGTCGTTGGCATTCTCGAAAAGTTCCTGATAACGCTCCCTCGCGGCGGCTTCGCGCTGCAGCCATTCGCGGATGACCTCTGTCTTTTCCGCCACCTGCCGCTTGAGCAATACCGCCCAGAGTGTGGAGGCTAGGACCAATGTCGCCAGGATGGCGATCATTCTGAGCATGCGCTTGATGTCCCACCAGGGCGGGGGCTGGAGCAACACGACCTCATCCAGCGAGCGCACAAGAATCCGAAATCCCCGAGGATTGTGACTTTCATCCGCCTCGAGCACGCAGATCCCAGTTAACTGAAGAAGACTTCCCGGCACCAAAGCTTCCAGATGCTTCCTGGGCCGGGCATCCTCCACCTGAGCCAGAAACAGTATATTGCCCGATTCCATGTTCAGGGTGTGCGGGCCCGGGCCCGGTGTTCCGTCCAGCAGTCGCGCCTGAATGCGCACGATGTCGGCGTCATGGCTGCCGTCCAGCGCCTGGGCCGCTGTGACGGGGATGGGAACAGGGGAAGGTCCGGCCCCGATCCGCCGAAAAACCGCATCCTGCAAGACCGCCGCGTACTCACCCACGGCAGGAAACCCCACGACCTCAACCAGATCCCCGGCCTGGACGGGGGTTGTCTCCAGAGTATGAGCTTGGAGGCCGTCGTTTTCCTCTTTGATGAACAACAAACTCCCCGCCTGCTGAAGGGTAACCACGCCCCGCACTCTGACGCGGTGCCCGGATGCTCCCAGCGGGGTGAACCGCAGGAGGCTCGCAATGGGACGGCGGGGGACGACAAACGCATTGGTCGGGGCTTGCTCAACGATGTGGACTTGATTGAGGCTGGGCGAATAGAGAATCACGCCGGTCAGTTGTTTCTTCTGGTTGAAGATTGCGCCGCACACACCACGGATGCGCACCTTGGCATCAACGAGGAAAGTAGGAAGTGGGTCATGGAAGGCCGGAAACTCGACTGTCAACCGGCCACCCTCCGCCGCCACATCGAAGATCAGCGCCTCCTCCTGTTTGGTCGCCGTATGGACGATGCCTTCAACTTCCACCCATTGGCTGTCTTCCTGGGTAGAGGCCATACGGTCGAAGGCGACTCGCCGCGCCACCGGCAAGGGAGCCTGGCCCAAAACTCGAATGTGCGGATTGTAAATCGACGGCGCGAAGTCCGGCGAAGCGCTGACACCTTCGACCTCCACCAATTGACCGGGCTGAATCGGTGGCTTTGCGTCGCCTATGGCGACCCAGATACCCGCCGTGGAGTCCTGGATGAACAAGTCGTTCTCGGCTGGATTGAAGTACGTAACTACGCCGCGGACGCGCACGGGGTAGCCGAGATTCGCCTCGTCAGGTGTAAGATTCCGAATCTGCTCCACGCGGGTTAGCAGAGGAAGCCCCGACTTTTGAGGAGGGAGCTCTCCGGCGTGCAGCGGCGCTGCGCACCGCACACAGGACAGAAGAACCAACAGGCAAAGAGACCAAAACACACCTCTGGCCATCACGCACTCCGTGAAGCCTTTGACGCTCTTCATGGTTCCGCCTATTCTTGGGGCGGCTCCGGCCGGCTTGTTGTCTGACAACTTGTCTGACCTCAGTTCAACACATCTTATAGGTGCAGTTGGTTGAAGGGAAGTGTCGGTTCTCTCTGTCTCTTCCAACAACACTGGATGTCTGCCTGTGGGGTTGCGCGCGACCTTCAGAAGAATGTCTTCCCAAACCTCTTCCGGAATGGCGAAAAAGGCCCTGACTACCTGGGGATCGAATTGCTGGCCCGATTCTCGCCTGATTTCTTCCCGCGCCACAGCCCACGGGAGGGCACGCCGGTAGGGGCGGTCCGACGTCATGGCGTCCAGCGTATCAGCCACAGCAAAAATGCGTGCGCCGAGGGGAATCTCCTCTCCCTTGAGACCTTGCGGATAGCCCGTCCCGTCATAGGCCTCCTGGTGCGTCAGCACGATTTCAGCTGCGGGCGCGAGGAAGGGGATACGACAGACCAGTTCGTACCCAATGCGCGCGTGGGTCCGCATCACGGCGATTTCCTCCGACGTCAGCTTGTCTGGCTTAAGCAGAATGGCATCCGGGATTCCGATCTTGCCAATATCGTGCAGGTAGGAGCCACGCACGATCTGGCATAACTGGTCGGCCGTGCAGTTCGACGCTCTGGCAATCTCCTTGCAGTAAAGGGTCACCCGACGCGAGTGGCCCTCGGTTTCCGTATGCCGCAAGTCCAAAGCGGCCCCAAGCGCCTGCAACGTCTCGTCGTAGGTCTGCTGGATGCTCTTAATGGCGACTTGAAGTTGTTTCGTCCGCTCCTCCACCATCTCCTCGAGGCGCTCGCGATAGGTCTCCACCTCCAGTTCGAGGCGCTTCTTCTCGAGTGCCCGCTCAACGGCTGCCACGACCGCCTCAAGCCGGAAGGGCTTTACCAGGTAGTCGTCCGCACCTCGTTTCATCGCCTCGACACCCACGCGCACATTGTCCTCGCCGGTGGCCAACAGGAAACTCATCCGTGGGTACTTGGCGCGCGCGGCTTCCAGAAGCGCCATGCCGGAGATACCTGGCATCCGCAGGTCGGAGATGAGCGCATCAAAGCGCTGCAGTTCTAATATGCTGATCGCCTCCTCGCCGCTTCCCGCGGCTCGGCACTCGAATCCTTCTGGGGATAGCCCCTCGATGAGTAGTGTGCAGATTGAGGGTTCATCGTCTACGACGAGAATGCGACCCCTCGGGACATTTGATGGCATACGTGTTTCCAGCCAGTAGGGACTTCCAATCCCTAGACGTGCTATGCGCTCTAAGTGCTTCTGGGGGCAATACTAGCCTCGCCTACCGTGCCTCACAAGGTCACCTGCGTACCGGTACTTTCGTACTGGCGCCGGCTCTTTGCTCTTCTAGGCCCGATCATGACGCGTGACGTTCAGCGAAAACAAGATTCGCCGAACAGCATCCAGTCCACATGTAACCAACGAGTGGACGTTCATCAAAATAAGAGCCGCAGAGTTTGAACTGCACAAACTCTGCATTGCAATACCGTAATTTCTTGTTTTTTTGGCGAGGATTTTCAAGCACTTCGTAGGGCCGAATCCGTCAACTGACGGATTCGGCCCAGGGCCAGCGGCGCTGACCCCTACACGTTTGCTTGCGGCCGCAAGGCCGCGCTGCGCCACCCCCCGGCGGAAGATTTCGCTTGACAGTCTCATATCATTAGTACTAGTATATTAGTATGAGAACACGAGGCCGGACGCCTACGCAGCAGGAACTCGAGATCATGAAGATCGTCTGGCGGCTGGAGCGCGCCACGGTGCGCGACGTGTACGAGGCGTTGCGCGAGCGCCGCAGGATCGCCTACACCACCGTCATGACCATGATGAACATCCTGGAAGAAAAGAAATATCTGAAGAAGCGGGCGCAAGGCCGTGCCTACGTCTACCAAGCCACGCGCCCGCGCAGCGAAGTGATCAAAGCCATGGTGCGCGAGTTCGTGGACCGGGTGTTCAACGGCGCCGCTGAGCCGCTGCTGGTCCACCTTATCAAGGACCGGCGATTGTCGCAAAAGGACCTGGAAAAGATCGCGCGCACGATCGGGGAGGCGGAATGAGCGCCTCATGGTGGCTGGGGAACCTGGTGGCCTACAGCGTCCAGGTGGCGCTAGTGGTCCTGGCGGGCGGGTTGGCTGCGGCGGCGCTGCGCTTGAAGCAGCCGCGGGTCATGCTTGCTTACTGGCAAGCATTGCTGGTGGCCTGCCTGCTCTTGCCGCTGCTCGAGCCCTGGCAACGGATGGGCTCGGCCCCGGCCGGTGGCGCCGCGACGATCATCGGCACAGCGGCCGGCGGTGTGGATTCACTGGTATGGTTGTTTCCATTTCATGGCTGGGTATTGCTGGTGCTGGTGGCGGGCGTGGGTCTGGGGCTGCTGCGTCTGGCGCTCGGGCTTTTCCGGCTCAACCATTGCCGGCACGCGGCGCTCCGCATCGCTCCGCTTCCGGGCGCGCTCCGCGAAGCACAGGCGTTTGTCGGCGTCCAGCCCGCGTTCTATTTCTCTGACTGCGTGGAGGCGCCGGTGACCTTCGGGTGGCTCGACCCCGCGGTCATCTTTCCGACGCGCTTCGAGCGCATGGACGAGAGCTCCCAGCGCGCCATCGCCTGCCACGAGCTGCTGCACGTGGCGCGGCGCGACTGGCTGCTGAATCTTCTGGAGGAACTTATCCTGACGTTCTTCTGGTTTCATCCCGCCATGTGGTGGACGATTCGAAACATCCGGCTCGGCCGCGAGCAGGTGGTGGACCGTGAAGTTGTGGCGCTGACCGGAGCGCGCAAACCCTATCTCCACGCTATGCTCGAAATCGCCGGGGCGGCGCGAGCGATTTCGGTGCCTGCGCCCTTGTTCCTGGTCGAGAGCCAGTTAGCGCGGCGTGTTGCCTCGCTGGTGAAGGAGGTCCGTATGTCGAAGCTGAGACTCATTGCGTCGTTGGTGATTGCCTTAGGTGTCCTTGTGGCATCGGGCTGGTGGGCTGTTCACACTTTCTGGCTCATCGCTCCGGCGGGGCCTCCAGCGCACATGGTCGGGTATGCGTCCGGCGGCGCACCCGGCAGCGACGTCCCGTCCACCGTCATGTTCTACAAGGTGGAAGGCGACGTCAAGGCGCCGGTGCCCATCTTTAACCCCGAGCCTCCTTACACACCCCAGGCGAGGAAGGATAAAGTGCAGGGAGCCATAATCGCGGCGGTGGACGTGGACGCCAGCGGCAACGTCGCCGGCATCAATCTCACCGCCGTCAGTCTGTCAACAAGTGTGGGCGAGGGATTGGATGAGAGCGCGCTCAAGACTCTGCGCAAGTGGAAATTCAAGCCCGCCATGAAAAAAGGCAAACCCGTGCCCGTAACGGTCATGGTGGAGGTGACCTTCAGGCTGATTTAGCCCGGGACTTCTCCTGGTGGCCAGCACTTGCTCACCGGAGCCATCGACGTTGGCCGTGACCAGCGTCTCTTCTCCCTGCAGCCGCCGCGTGAACGCTAAACGGCGACCGTCCGGCGACAGCGCCGCACCAAAAACCTATGTTCATTTGACTGTTTTGTTCATTCGTAATGAACATCGGCAAAGAGTGAACTTTCCCTCTCAAGGGCAGGAAGCGAATTCGCGGGTCATACATGAAGGACAATGTAGTGCGCCACCCGCGTTGCCATCCAACATTCGGGAACCCGGGGGTGGGTTGGGGTGTCTGAAAGGTCAGGCCTTGACCGAAGGAGGCTGCCATGAAGCGTAGCAGTTTATATAAGCTTCTCGTCTTTGCCGTTGCTCTGGGGGCTCAGATTCCAGCGCTTGCGGAAGCCGGCCAAGAAAACAGGCCCCAACCGAGTGAGCCTTGTGCAAGCAAGCTGGAAGTTGCCTGCGAACAGTTGCGCATGGGGGTCAATGCCTATCGCGAGGCGAAGTTTGCGGAAGCGGCGTTTCACTTTCGCAACGCCGCAGAGTTGGATTCCAATTTCGTGCAAGCTCAGCTTTACCTGGGCACCGCTCTCGAACAGCAGTACATTCCCGGTGGGGAGTCGCCAGAGAATCTGCGCATGGCGAATCAGGCCATCGCGGCATTTGAGACGGTAGTGAAGCTGGATGCCAAGAACTCGACCGCCTTCGCTCATCTTGCGCAGATTTGCTACAACCTGAGGCGATTTGACAAGGCCAAGGAGTACCAACAGCGGCGTGTTGACGTGGATCCTGGCAATCCGGAGCCTTACTACTGGATTGGAGTGCTCGATTGGGCCCTATGCTTCCCACGGCAACTGAAATTGCGCAAAGATCTCAACCTAAATCTCCCGCGGGATCCCGAGAGACCTGACATGCTTCCGCCACTACCCGAAGATGCACGGGCTCGCTTGGCGTCCGAAAACGGCGCCGCCGTGGAGGAGGGCATCCAGGATCTCGAAAAGGCGCTTGAACTGAAGCCAGATGATCGTAACGCAATGGCCTACCTTAACCTCCTCTACCGACAGAAAGCCGACCTGGAAGTTGAAGAGGGCGCCCGCCAAGATGATCTGCGGATAGCCCGGGCGTGGGTCGACAAAGCCATTGCGATCTCTCGCAAACAGACTTCCCCACCTTCCGATCAACAAGGCCCCCAGCAGTAACCCTGAGAGGCGTCCATTTGTCCGCGGCCGGAGCAGACGCGGGTGGCGCCGATCCGCCGCGGTGGACCTTTTGTGTCGGCGACCGTCAAGAAGCCAGAACAGGCCACGGATAGGACGCGATGACAGGGATGTTGCGCGTGTTCGTGGGGCGCCCCGATGCATCGGGACGCCACCCGCGGACTCCTCGCTGTTAACCAGACATTTCAACAGACGCTCACCGCCAAAGGCATTCGGCAGGAGTGGCAAGTCACGCCGGGCTAGGGACACTGGTGGACGCTCTGGCGCGTCTACTTGCGCGACCTCATGCCTTGGGTGTTTAATCATTGACGCCTTCCGGGCGCGCCCGGGGACCCGCCTTGAAGCCTCGTAATTCTGACCTATGCAACCCGATATGGTTCGGGCGCTGGTATGTGGGGCTCACAGGGACCATTGCGGGTCGGCACAACCAGAAGAAGGATAAGGAGACTTTGCATGAGAATTCGCACGAATCCACTCTTGATGATGTTGACCGTGTTATCGATGGGTGTGCCGGCACGTCTTCAGCAGCAGGGCGCGTCCGGAAGAGCCATGCCGCTAGTGGTCAGCATCGATGCAAGCAAGCTGAGCGAGCCCATCTCCAGATATGACTATGGGATGTTTATGGAGCACCTGGGTAACCTCATCAATCATGGACTCTGGAGCGAAATGCTCGACGACCGGAAATTCTACTATCCGGTAACTTCGGCTGAGCCTAAGGGGGCCGCTCCCGGCCTCCCCTTCCTGCCCAAGCCTCGCAGATGGCTTCCCTTCGGGCCTGATGAGTTCGTCACGATGGACCGGAATCACCCCTACGTTGGCGACCACACACCACGGATCGCCCTCGAAGGGCAGACGCCTCATGGCATCCAACAAGCCGGCCTCGCCTTGCTCAGGTCGAAGCAATACATCGGGAGGATCGTGCTGGAGGGCACGCCCGAGGCAAAGATCGAGATTAGCCTCGTTTGGGGGCCCGGCGCTGGAGAGCATCAAAACATCACTATCACAAATCTTCAAGCCACCTATATGAATTACCCGCTCGAGTTCACTTCCGGGGCAGATACCCGTGCAGGAAGACTGGAGATCGTGGGCCGGGGCTCGGGGTCCTTTCATGTCGGGGCAGTTTCGCTCATGCCCGCGGATAATATCCATGGTTTCCGCCCGGATACCACTCGCCTCCTGCGCGAGCTCAATTCGGGCATGTATCGCTTGCCGGGAGGAAACTTCATTTCTGACCACGATTGGCGCGATGCGATCGGCGACACCGACAAACGGCCACCAACCTGGGACTATGCCTGGAATGCCGTGCAGCCGAACGACGTGGGGTTTGATGAGTTGATGACCCTCTGCCAACTGCTCAAGGTCGAACCGTACATTACAGTAAACGCCGGGCTCGGAGACGATCGTTCCGCCGCGGAACTCGTCGAGTACTCGAACGGGGGCGTCGATACCCCCATGGGTGCTCTGCGCGCCCGCAACGGGCATCCGGAGCCCTACCGCGTGAAGTACTGGAACGTAGGCAACGAAATGTATGGCTTCTGGCAAATCGGCCATACGGCCCTGCATTATTACGTGCTGAAGCACAATGCCTTCGCCAAGGCTATGCGCAAGGTTGACCCCTCCATCACGATCATTGCCTCAGGGGCCATGCCTGATGAAATGACCGTGACCAGCAATGCACGCATGGTTACCGGAAAAGTACAGGCGGAATACGGCACCGCAGCTGATTGGACAGGAGGTCTTCTGGCTCACTCCTGGGGGTACTTTGACGCCCTGAGCGAACACTGGTACTGCCAGGCTGGAAAGCGATTCGACATGACTCCCCACAAGGATATCTACGATCCTACCTACGATACCAATGATGCTTACGTGCCAGTTGAGGAATCGCTCGTCGACTGGATTCGCCGCCCATCAAACCGGGTGCGCCTGAAAGCGGAGGCCTGGGAGGAGTACAAGAAGCGGTTTCCGGCCATCACGGACCAGAAGATTTTTGTTGCCATCGACGAGTGGGCCTATATAACGCGACACACCAATCTGAAGCTCGCTCTGAGTTATGGGATGGTCCTGCAGGAGATGTTCAGGCACACAGATTTCATCAAGATGGCTGCCTTTACGATGGGGATCTCCGCCCTCGACTACAGCGATACCGATGCCACCTACAATACTAATGGACTGACCTTCAAGCTCTACCGGGAACACTTTGGCGCCATCCCCGTCGAAGTCACAGGCAACTCACCCCAACCCACGCCAAAGTGGCCCATCGGCGGCGACCAGCCCCACGTGAACGCTGGCAGCCCGACCTATCCGTTGGATATTACTGCCGCGTTCACCGGCGATTACAAGCTCCTCACCGTAGCCGTTGTCAATCCCACGGAGTCCGTCCAGCGGATGGATCTTACAGTTCGGGGAGTTCAACTCGGCGGCAACTCGACATTGTGGCAACTGACTGGCCCCACTGTGGACGCCGCTAATGCACTCGGACAGAAACCTCAGGCGGACATTGTGAGTGTGCCGCTGTCTGGAGTACCGAAGACATTGTCAGTCGCTCCCATTAGCATCAGTATCTACCAGTTCGCGGCCTCGTAAGCGGAGCTCTCCGGCCTGGCAAGGAAGCTACCCGATCGCGAGGAAGTGGCGATATCGCACTCGCGGTGTTTGCACACTCTCGCACACCAATGTTGCGCGGGGTCAGATCGCTCGAACTCAAGTGTCCGGCAGCCTGCACCCTGTCGTGCTTCAGCCTATCCGTAGGATCGGAGACTCAGTCGTCTTAGCCCCCGTTTCGTCGCGTGTGGGACCGATTCTGGGCGTGTGGTCGCCATAACCGGCCAAACGTGATGCCCGCGCTGGTGTGACTTCGGCGAAACAGGAGCTTAAAAAGGGTTCGCCGTAATCTATGCGCTTGGGTGCGCTCGTTCAAAAAAGTAGCGTCGCCCTTTAGGGCGGCATGCGGGGCTAACCCGCATTTCTCATTAAAGAATTGAAAAAGGCTGTCTCTTCTGGCATAAGCATTTTGTTGAGAAAAACTTGCGCCAGAAAAAGGAGACAGCCTTATGACTACAGAGTGTAACGGAAAACTCT